>Ga0123352_10004155_pt1 | contig 21253 bp, 10 predicted proteins | sample TergutLab28metaG_FD_89700 | JGI IMG/M metagenome (GOLD analysis project Ga0123352, IMG submission 89700) | Labiotermes labralis P1 segment gut microbial communities from Petit-Saut dam, French Guiana - Lab288 P1 | ecosystem: Host-associated > Arthropoda: Insects > Digestive system > Gut ...
GCCGTTGTGTCTGCTGTGTGTATGCTGACACCATCCAAGTGGAGGTGGTGCCGTTGTGTCTGCTGTGTGTATGCTGACACCATCCAAGTGGAGGTGGTGCCGTTGTGTCTGCTGTGTGTATGTTGACACCATCCAAGTGGAGGTGGTGCCGTTGTGTCTGCTGTGTGTATGCTGACACCATCCAAGTGGAGGTGGTGCCGTTGTGTCTGCTGTTTGCGCTGTATTTCATGCAAATCAGCACAAACAGTTTTATCAACGTTTTATATTTTAACATAGATTTAAAATGTATTTACAACTTAACATTTTATGTTTGTGAATTAAGTTATTTTGACGTTCTGCCCTTCAAAAACACCGCCTGAAACATATAGGAGGCTTCGCTGTTTATAATACAATAAATTTACACACCTTTATATACAGTTTTTGGCCGTATTTCTCATGAAGAATCATCAGTGCATGATCATGAATCGCTTGAAAGAGTGTGGATTGGTTTCAGTTGGTTCAAGATGGGACCCATTGGTGGGTTGTTGCGCTTGTGGTAATGAACAGCCGGAGTTACGGCATGGCAGCACCAACACCAAATTGCTTCCTATACCTGTGGGAACTGCAAGTTGCTCTGGGAAAATTTATGACTTTGGATGCAGTAGGATTTGGGGGCTAAGATGTTGGAAATGGGAGAAAGCTAAACCTCACGAGAGGTCGGAGTCTCTCCTGGAAACGGGACGGGTCTTCAAGGCCATAGGAAAACGATAATGAAGTTTCTGTTCGTACCGCAAGAGACCTTAATACAGCCCAGTGTAACAGAAATTGCATCTCAGTTGGAAGGTTTAGCGCGCGGGATCTAATGAATTTGGAGGTAGCACGTTTCTCCACCTCGTTTTCTTCTCTCTACCAGACTATACGATGTCTTGCATCCATGTTACTATTTACCACCGCGAGAACATGACACGTCGGAAGTAAATTATGACTAATAAACGCAACAAAACATAATGCACTTTATCGGTCAGAAAACATCCATGTTAATGACATCGGAATAACAATATATTGCATACTATGGGAATTTGTGATAGAAGTAAAGCCTTCTGAAATCCATTACACTTTTATGGCCTCTCGAGTGCGCATCAGTTAGTTACTGCATTGTTACCATATTTGAAGTTACCTTTAGTGTAAAACGATATTTTGATATGAAGGGCAAAAGTAGAAGTGGCGGGTGTAGTGGCACTTCCAGTTTCATGCATGTTAAAGCAGGGTATTCTCTTATCCAGCCACAGATAAAATAAGTTATTTTAATTCTGCAGCAAATGGATGCGGGTTATCTCCATCAATCTAGTGGCCGGCTTTGGGGCGAACGACCGGTGTTCGATTTTCGGCAGATGCAGAGATTTTTCTTCCCTGATTGTCCAGGCGGGCTCTTAGGCCTACACTACCGCCTATGTAATGGGTTAAAGCGGCTGGGACGTGCATCTGACCGTTCAGCTCTTTGTAAGGCCGACGTTAAGATACTCGGATCCATACTCCACCTAATGTGACTTAATTACGCAGTGCCTAATTAAGCAGAGAGACAGCTTTACTCTCATTATACAGTAGAACTCCACGTACCGGATTAATTGGACGGCGAGCCACCTGGATATGCAAAAAATTCGGATAATTTTATTTGAAAATAGGCCAAATTTGTAGCTGTAAGTTCGGCTGATACTATTTACAGTATGTACCTGCTGATAATATTTACAGTATGTACCTGCTTTTGAACCTTTCGCCCACGCCTGATTTGAAGTTCTAGAAGCCATAACACTGTACTGTACTTGATCCGATAACCGGTAATTTCAAGGCAAGTTAGTTTTATAGAATTATCGACAAATTTACACGACGGGCCAAGAGGATCCGGTTAATTGGCGATCCGGATAATTAGCGTGCGGATAGGTGGAGTTCTGCTGTATCTGCAGATATTATGCGAGATACCACATGATATTATAACTGTGCCGTGTAGGTTTCAGACAGTGTTTATACATGAGTAGTGTCAGCGGCATTTACAAGAACTTTCCCAGTGTCATGACAGTGGAAAAAGTTCTTTTAAGCGCTGCTTATTCACACATAACATTCTAGCTTCATGAAACACAGAGGTTTGCAGATGAGAGCAAACTGAACGTCTGTCATCAGAAATAAAGAAGCAATTTCCTTACAAGATTTGTGCTTGCAGGTTCGATGGAATATAGAACATTCGCAAGAATTCACTAAGTATTTGAATAATAAACTACATGATTAGCACTGACTGCCAATGTGCGTTTTTTTTTCCATTCTGATGCATCCCACTATGTTGTCTTGTATCATAAACAAACGGAAACACTTTTATGTAATGTTACACACTGCTACCTGTTTCGGTTCGCACCAACCACCATCAGGCAATTCTTGTTACAACAATTTAAAAAAGGAGGCACATTTGAGCATGCAGTTTTGCAGAATAATTGCACGCTCAAATGTGCCTGTGTTTTTAAACTGTAGTATAAAGAAGTGCCTCATGATGGTTCATGCGAACCGAAACATGTAGCAGTGTGTGACATGATATAAAAGTGTCGTGTTGGACGGCATATTTTTGTTTATTTATGATAACTGGGTTTGCTTTATTATATCTGCGAAATTGTCTTTGGAACGCAAGAATGAAGACCGTGAACATTTTGGTCTTATTAGTTGTGACAATGTGCAGCCACGTGAGGGGATGCAGACGTTTCGGAGGAACATACCAATTCCTTTTTCAGGGTTGAGTGTGAATAGATTGAGAGTCTGGTCAGGTTATAATAAGGCTGTACAATTCGTACCTCCTTGTGACCCACTGTTACACGATACCGGCAGAAGTACACGTTGTTCGCGTGGAGTGTGGCCGATTTCCTTGTCAGCATCACAATATGCAGTAGCTAAATGTTAAATAACGTTCGAAAGTTTAAGCGTTAAACTTAAAAGTAGTTACGTAATGAGGATTCGAATCGCATCCAAAAATTTTACCCCAGTACTTGCACATCGCTTAACAAACAGCCCTGGCAACCGTACGTTTTGGAAAAGGTGAAGAAAAAAGTTCATACCTTTGGGTGTTCGTATTAGGCCCGCGGTAGGACAGAGGAATCACAAAAGTAGAGTGTCAGTATGTACAACCACTACGTTACAACAAATTTTTGAAGTTGTGTCTGGAATACAGTGGTATCTCACATAAAGTGTTTTAACTCGCTGTAGCCTATCTAAGACGTACTTTGTGTGCACGTGTATATATCACAGTCCATCTTTCAGAATACAGTCATTTGTACTGAAATGCACCAACCCTCGCACTCCTTGTACCGAAAGCCTGTTTTATTCTTGGGGCTTGAAGGCACATTTTGTACATTTGTATCAATCATTTGCGTGTCTCTGAGGGATCAGCACGACTGATGATTCAAAGTCTGCAATGTAATTCAGACTTCCGTCTTTTGTTTCTGGCTCCAGGCGCCGTCTAACCAACCAACCGACGATATTTGGCGTGGTTTGAAGGGCATTACGGCTGTGCGCGGAAGGAATGGATACAAGCATAAAGTTATATTGAAGACTATGATTTATCTTGTGTAATTTAAGCAAGACTTTCAGCTAAATAATATTTATGAATGCAGATCTCCCTCGCAGAAGGCGCATTTCTTTTACATAACTAAGGTCAACCGTGTAATGCCGTTTAAGGCAATAATCGCTGTTTGTTATGATTATACGAAATGCAAAAATACATGCCTTGGGTAAAATGCTGATTTTTCTGAATTTTAAAGCAGATTGTGCATGTTCAAGTCGCCATGCTTTAAAGGATTAATGATGTTTTTCTACTTTCAAATTTGTGACGAAAACGTGTTTCTTCAGACTGTGTGAACCCAAACGCAATATGATAGGTTGAACTGTAATTAAATAGCATATTGAATTGTTTCACGCTGAGAGAAGACCATTGATTGTGGCTGTTTGAGAACAAACTGCTGAAGGAACAACATGTGGTCGTAGGAGAATGAAAGGGGGTGAGGATAGAGAAAATTACACGACGTAGAGTATTAGGTAGTTAATTTGAGTCTTCCTTTGCGTCTCGAAATCAGTCAGCTGAAATCAAGGGACGGAGTATGTTAAGACAAGCGGCGGGTCCTCTAGCATACTGGCTGGAGGTACAGCTGGAGGTGTCGTGTAGAGTAATGTGTACTGCTTGCAGAAAGTCTCCTAATATTTGGAGTAATTAAAACAATTAAATCTTTATCGCCGTCATTATAATTGTTGTTCTTTATATATTTATGTTTTTATGTTTGTTTGTTTTCTTGTTTTGTATATTTGTTTTCTATTTTATGTATTCTACGTTTTTGTGTGTTGTTTCCTGTATTGTTTCTCCTTTTGTATATAGCTGTCTCTTTCCTATTTTTATACAAGTTTACCGACCACAGCCACCGACTGGAAACACAGTTGCAGGAAATAAATATCATATCATATCAATTCACTTTCTTTGTAAAGCAACCAGATAGTATAATCACTAACGAACAAATTGCCGTCTGTAGGTTTTGACACAAAAGTAGTCGTTTAGGTGGATGTCAAAGTTTTGCAGGAATACACAATACACAATATCCAACTTAAAATATCGACCTGAATATGTAGGCAGCATATTTCTCCGAAACGCTGGTATCAACCTCAGACAAAGTTGTAGAGAAAATCAAAGCACACTGTGAAGCTTCTTCATCTTCAGCACCTCAAATGTTTGTAAAACCCTTGCTGTTGTTTGTCTAGTAAGTCTGTTTTGTCGGAAACCTGAGGCCTCGTTGTAATGCGCTTTCGCAAAGTTGCGGAAAGCAACTATTAACTTCGTCATGTCTGTCTGTCCGCCTGTCCGCATGGAACAACTCGGCTCACACTGGATGGATTTTCATGAAATTTGACACTTGGTATATTTCTAAAACCTGTGGAGAAAATTCGAATTTCGTTAAAGTCTGACAAGAATAAGGGCTACTTAACGTGAATACCAATATACATTTTTGATAATATCGCGCTTAATTCTTAGAATGAGAAATGGCTCAGACAAATTTGTAGAGAAAATCAAAACACACTTTTTAATGTTGAACTACTTTCTGTAGAAAACTCATGTCGTTATGAGACAATGTGGAAATATGTTGTACAGCCTGACATGGCACAGACGACAGTATGGCGCATGTGCATTGCATGCTGGATAACACACTAAAAATACGTAATACGTGTTGCTATTACACTGCAACAATGGTTGCTCTAACGCGCCTGAATGTTACGTTATACGTACATTGCTTCTGTCAATAAGAATCCCTTAAGATTCGTGTTACACTGGAGCTGAGGTCTAACGTGGGCTGTGGGCTGTGTGCATATCAACACTTATATATATATATATATATATATGTGTGTGTGTGTGTGTGTGTGTGTGTGTGTGTGTGCAATGCAGTCACTCTTAACTCCTTAAAGCTTTACATTTTGTGTCATATCCTCTATCATTAAGAAAGTACATTTTTCCACAGTGTTTGCACTTTACATGTGATTGTCATGAAAAACAGCTTCTGTTTCCCTCAGCCACATTAATTGTGTCTTCTGTGTAATGTAGACGCACTTAGTGTAAGGAAGGTATTGATTTGCTGTAAGGAAACACAATTTTTATGTACTGTTCAATTAGGTTAATTGTGAGCTGTAGAATGTACTTACTCATGTACAGAACCAGAAGAAGAGTAATTAACATGAAACCTTCACAAGGGAGCATAAGCCTTAAGTCTTTTAGAATGAAAGGCATTACGTTTCAATGTGGAGCAGCTGTCGCCATGGGTAACAATCAACCTGCTAGAGTACACACGATCTCGGAACTGTAGTATGCGGTTCGGTTAGAGTGGGGGACGGAATTTTTTGTCATGTCAGCAGTACGTCATGGGATCACCAGGCATCCGCAGTAACTTCATAAAGACGCAGTCTCGGCAAGCAAGACAATTAGAATGCACATGTACAAGGAATATAGAGAACTGTTATTAAGGACGATGTTCGATGAAACTGTCCGGAGCATTTGCAACAACCGTCCACAATATATTAAATGATTTTGTGTTTCACAAATGTATCTTAAGAATTAATTTTAATCTGCATGCATTAGGTGCTGATATTACAATCGGGGAGTCACAAAACTGTCCCTAACAATTTAAATACATTTCGTCAGAGACTAATTAAATTGCTGTTCGCCGGCGCTCCAATCTGTCCTTAAGAAATGAACTCAGTTCCCGAAAGAATTTTCGGTCTGAGAAATGCAGCATGTCTGTAGGAATTTAAATGCCGTACATAAATGTTTAACAAAACTGTCGTGAGTCGGCATTCCGTTTTGCCTATAGAATTTAGAAGATATGCAGTCGTGAATAAAATTGTCGTTAGATTGCACAAAAAAAAACTGTCTGTAGTGGCTGACATAAGTTCGGTTTTATGTGAGAAAATCCTGTTAGAATGCACTCAAGTCTGCACAGTATACGACTGCAAATGGCTTACTCCAAGTTAGTACACGGACTTACCAAGCCATTCTTTACCGTCAAAATGTCATACGAGTTCACGGTACAGGTATAAACCTAATTTCATTTACGCTCTAAAAAATGCCATATTTTCTGCTCTGATTCTAACGAAACCTGCACCGACGTAACACCGTATGTGCATATGTCTTATATACCGCATTTCACGTAATCGGAAGTATGTGTGGGAATTGTGGACAGCACTTTTTTACTGCATCGATTTGCATGGGTCATAATTACAGGTATGCGCCGCATAGCGACGTTTCGATCAACGACGGATCGCATATACGACGGTGGTCCCATAAGATTATAATATTATAATATAATATTATAATACCACTGTGTTACAATTGCCTACAGTATTTAGTACAGTAACATGCTGTACAGGTCTGTAGCCTAATAGCAATAGGCTATACCATATAGCCTAGGTGTGTAGTAGGCTATGCTATCTAGGTTTGTGTCAGTACACCTTCGCACAACGATGAAATCGCCTAACGACGCATTTCTCAGAAAGTTTCCCTGTCGTTAAGCGACGCATAACTGTTCTCCGTAACTTTTTGTGGACGTTACCTTACCGAATTTAATCACGTCTGATGAAAAAACAGACACTAGCGCGAAATTTCAGTGACGCCTTTATATGAAGTTGCTTATACAGCGTCGGCTTCACTGAATTCGCAGTTTAGAGACGGTTTGCGCTGAGATATTGTGTGCGGATTTATATCTCCAATTTCGACGAAAGGTAAAGAGTGTGAAAATGCTGTTAGGTACAGCATGCGTTTTATTGCACCAATTTTACGAAGCCTGTCATTCCTCAGCGGCATGACCAGTACTGAATTTCATCAAAATCGATCAAAAACATGGAAAGAACGGATAGATGTTCTTTTACGCCCTTAAGTAAAACATGACTCACTTTGCAGATGTACACATAACTAATGCTTGCTGTTCAAATTTTCAAAGAACATTATGAAGCCCCCCCCCTAAAAAAAGCTTTAGTCGCTGATAACTGGGTTACAGGGACAGTCGTGGTTTCCATACAGGAAGTTCATTCCTTCTTAATAAAGAACACCTAGAATTGACGTACATTCAACATGCGGCCCTGGGGTAGACTAACCCTCCTACAGAAATGACGACCAGGGATATCTTTTGGGGTGGGGTAACGGCGGCCGGTGCGTAGGCCTAATAACCTTTCTACCTTCATGTGCCGTTTGACTAGAAATTCTGGGAGTCTCAACCTCCTGGAACCCAAAGAGCCTGTCCAGGCTTTCTGGATGTAACCACGGAAATACATTGAATATTTAATGTATTCATCCTCTGAGTGCACTGGATTGTGTATGTAATTTGACGAGCTATGGTCAGAGTTTGCATCGGATGTTCTCAGCAATACTTTGGTCGATTGGTGCCCGAATTATTGTCAGAGCACATTCTGTTGTACGTGTGAGAACTGAAGTGCATTCACTAATTAATGAAATTATCGTCTGAGGAACAGAGAACTGTCAATACTAAATGAAATAGTCTTTTTCCTATTTAATTTGCGTACTGTCAGAGGGCACTGAAAACTCCCCGTAACAAGTATTTAACAAAGCGATCGTCAGAGTTTCCAAGAACCTTTCCGTAGGAAAATTCTTAATCATGGTAAACAAGATTATCTACGCAGTGTATTCTGGTCTGCCTTTCTCTGGTGCCGGTAGTTGTAAATTTACTGCCACATATTCTTCAGGAACACTGTTTAGGTAAGCACAGGAACAAATCAGTCATGTTTAAAATACAGTCCTTTGCAACAAATTGCGTATATCCCAGCTTAGACAATCTGCAGTTCATGTAAATCTGTTTTTTTTTTAATTTACTGGCATAAAAAATGTTAATTTGTGTTATCATATCTCGGTCCTAACAAACAGCACACAAACACTAAGACAAATAACTTTTTATAGAGTTGCCATGTCCTTTAAAATGATGCGGAAATACTGCGGTAGAGTCTTTGTGTCCGTTTCGAATCCCGATTCCAAAACTCATATTTTAATTACATGAGTAATTGCTAATGTCTCAGTTTGTCATTCCTACCCTATGAAGTTTAGCTGTTTGAGCTGTTGTGATTGATGCTGACAAGGAGAGGAACCGTATCGCGGGCGAAGACCGGATGCATCTGCTTCTTGAAGCGTAATATCGTTGTAGGTTGACAGGTGTGAAATTGGAACAGTCGGATGGTTTTGTTGCCGAAACAAGATGACCATATTTTCCATCAAATTGATTTAAACCATGAACTATTTTCGTATTTGTCAGCCCATTTAGAATTCCACAAGGCTTGATATTTGTGGTGATGGATGCGGAATCGACAGGAAGAGCAGAGTTCACCACATGAAAGGGCGAAGGTCAGGTAAACAAACAAAGGTCATTATATCGACATAATACCTTTTGAGGTTAAATGTTCTGTACACCCATGTGCCTTCTTTTGCATTGCAATTCATGTTTCATTTATGGCTGCCCTGGCTTCCAGCCGCAGAGAAAAGCAACAGTTTGATATCTTTAAATCATATTTTATTCTCAGACACATATAAGAGATTCGGGAGCTGAGTATTAATACTCCTGTCGTGGTACCGTCTGGTACCTGCCGTCTGCCAAGGCAGATGCTGGTAACAGATGCAGCGAGATCGTCTGCAAAGCTGGTACTCAAGCGCTTTCAGTGTTACAAATCAGTTTTGAGCAACGTGTTTCTGGTTGCTCTACTGTAAATTTTATACGCATGTCCGGGTCAGCGTAATCGGTTTAGCGACTAGGCTACGGGGTGGAATGTTGAGGAACTGGGGTTCGATTCAAAGCACGAGCAAGATATTTTTCTCTCCTCTAAAGCCTCTAGGTTGGCTGTGGGGTCCACCTAGACTCCTCTAAAAGTAGTCAGCGGGAGCTGCTTGGTTAATTGCCGTGGTTAAGAAGGCCATAAAATTGTACCGAACTGATCGTAGTTATGAAGAAGAAATTTTGCATTCCTTCGACAAAGAAATAATGTCTCGATTTTCTCTTCTAATATTTAGTTTGCTCTTTGTAATTAGTGGACTATTTTCATACTCTTTTCATGGATATTTGAAGCAAATAAATGTATGTATTAACCTCCTTCATTCCTTAACCAAAAAGTAGTGTTACTTAGTACTTGTGTACAAGAGAGTTGTTCTGTTACAGGTTTATTATGTACGTAAATTGTAATGGTGCCAAAGCGTGCAGGCTTCGTCATTGCATGACACCTTCCTCATGTAGTCGTACAGTTACAGTGTGAACTTACCTTGCGTGGTTAGCAAATTGTAGTTGCTGTGTCTGTGGGCGGACGGTGTTGGACGAACCTGCGTTAAACCAACGCGGCTTCGACTCACATACACCGTGTGCTGCATCATAGAATCCATCGTCCAACCTTGTGAGAGCTTTTATCGATAACAGGACAATACTGGAGCCTACTGACGTGCATAAGATATGGGGCGTCACATAAATTGCCTAATCAGATGAATACTGAGGCCTGCTGCCGTGCATCATATATTGGGCTTCACATAAACTGCCTAATCGGATGAATACTGGAGCCCACTGACGTGAATTGGGCGTCAAATAAACTGCCTAATCAGACGAATACTGGAGCCTACTTACGTGCATCAGATATTGGGCGTCCCATCAACTGCATGGGGACTACTGCGTGTGGCATGATGTTGGGCGTCACGACTGCCCAATCAGGTGGATGCTGTAGCCGACTTCGCGCGAGTAAAATACTGGGCATGACCTCATCTGACTAATCAAGTGGACAACGGAGCCACCGGCGCCGCAACCAGGTAGACAGCGTCATACAACTTTGTCACGAGGTTAACCTTTTGACGCCTAAAGTCAACTATAGTGGTCGTACCGCACCGCTAACCTCTAAAGTTGCATTTTGTATATTTATTCAACAAATATAGGTACTGAATATTTTTAACATGGCATATACTCTCCGTTTTCTTCTCTTCAAAATCCAGTTTGTTTCATAATTCTAAAGCATTTAGTTCATGTATTATTCACATTTTATATACAGGGTGTGCTAAAATAAAAAAAATAATTCCGGCGCCAAAAGGTTAATGGATGCTACCGCCGCACGCCAACTGCCTAATCACGTGAACAATGTAGCGTACTGCGCGCGGATGATGTAATGGTTGTCACAACATTTGCCTAATCACGTGAGTACCGAAGCCTGCTGCACTGAGCTTCATACCGCTTGCTTAATTTGGTGGATTCTGGCGCCTACTGCTTGTGGAATAGACACTGCTCGTCCTGTAACATTACCTGTCAGATAGCTACAGTGCTGGGCGCATACGATGGATTCATACCGCACTGCCGTATCCAATTAAATGTGAGGTACGATGAGTCTGGAAGCTGCCAGGCAGTGAAAGACGCTCTGCGGCTGCTCCTTGCGTAACGTTAACATCAGTGGGCAGGCGTGATTAGAACACAGTCCTGGAAATTGTTTGAAGACGAGCAATAGAGAAACGGGTGTGGAAAATGGTAGTACTCCCTACAAGAGGCGAGTCCCTCACCCCAGCAACTGAAAGTAAAAAGACTCGCGTACCGGCGTAAGCATAGATTCCAAAGGAAGAGCTACAGGGAGGGAGGTTGGTTCCATAGTCCTCACCTTAGACGCTTGAAACCAACAGCCTGACAGTCGCTAATTGAACAAACTCAGTTCACAGCGCAAATTTGTCTTGACAAGCTTAGCTGTCATTATGTCATTACTGGCAGAAACAGGAGAACGCTTAGTCAAAAGTCACAGCCCGTTGCTGAGGAGATCGCTGTTCCTAGCAGCCAGATAATCTGGAACCCAGCGTTCGAGCGACAACGAATCAAGGAAGTGGAAACCCCATTCTGAGTAAAAAAAATTAAAAAAGGGCTGCTCCCGAATGCAGGGGAAGCCGGTAAAATTCAGATTTCTTACGCAGTAACATGTGGTCTTCTACTGAAGAACTTACTCTCTTCTAGAAATTTTTAAGAACACCATACTTGCTAAAACCTGTGCTGTCACTCGACTTTTGATTTATTTTTGAATGCAATAAGAATGCAGTGGTTCTTAGCATGTCTGCCTACCTGTGTTGTGAAATTCATTATAAATTTGTGAATAAAAACACGCGGCTTGATAAGAATACGTCACATTCCCTAAGAACCTGTCCTAAAAAAGTGATCTAAATACAACAAAGCTGCCCGAATATCCGGCAGTGGATATGCCGAGTGGATATGCCGAGTGCCGCCCCGTAATGACGTAGGCACAAGGAGAAGAGGAAACCATGTCCGGTTGTACTTGGACCTAGGAATGCATACTGTATATTGAACTCCGTTAACTTGCAGGCGAGTAGGTGGACGGTTTATGCATTACGACATTGGTTGTGTCGCAGGAGAAGGCTTCCACTCTCACATTACGATTTGTTTCCAACAAATCGTAATTAAACAGAGGGGTGGGACCCTTGGGGCCTGACCAGAAGTGTAGAACAGACTGAGAAATGTCAATACCGTTGTCGTTTGTTGGAGTGCAGACAAACAAGCCATAATTCCATAACTCAAACATGCATATGAGAAATGCCACCATTTTACATGTCACTACTCTGCTCAGAATTTTGGTTTGCGGGGATGTAACATAAACACAACGGTTGGTAGTCTAGTCGTTAGGCTTTCTCTGTATTAACAGGGGGGACTTGAAACTGGAGGACCGGCTGCAGTTTAAGGAAATGGGTTGCAAAAACGAATCGGCTTCCATACTAATTTGTTCTCGTTGAATCTCGTGACTTTTTGACATTTCATCACAAAATTTGCACATGTGAAACCGCTGGTCGTGTTGTGCGTCTCATAGTGCTGCAGTTTTAACTTTTAATTAATTTTCACATTTTGCTTAACATAGAACTTCGAGGAAGCCCCGTGAGGTAGGTTACAGAGACTCTGGGAGGTAATTTGGCTCTTCGAGCCGGCCAGTGGGAGACTGCTTGCTATTCTGCTCTGCAGGTGGAGACATCACGTTCCTCCCTATCATCCGTAAATTTCGACCAAACCGCATGGCTTCACATCCCGGAGGTCTGCAAATCTGCACAGTAACCACCATTAAAATATCAAATCTCGCTTTATCGAGTTGGATTGAGATTAAATGGGCATTGCCAAGCCCTCGCTCTTATTATGTCTGCTGTGTGTCGGTGGGAAACTTAGTGTTTTAAATTAAGGGTAAAACATAGCTTACCGGTGACTGGGAAGAGGAAATTTCGACTTAGGGCGAGGATGTAACTACAGGAGGAAAAGAACTGTATAACGAGCATCTTTGTAGCCCCCCCTCCCCCCAGGAGGCTGTGTTAATTAGCCGATTTCAGTGGCCGCGCGGTCTAACGCGTGGGTCTGCGGCCGCTTGCTTGCCGACATTGCGGGTTCGAATCCAGCCGGGGGCATGGGTATCTGTGTTGTGTGTTTGGTAGAGGTCTCTGCGACGGACCGGTCACTAGTCCAGAGGAGCCGTACCGAGTGTGGTGTGTCTGTAATCGAGGAACCAAATAGAGGAGGCTTAGACCCAACTAGAGCTGTCGAGCCATAACGAAAATAGAGCTATATTAATTTATTGGGACACTTAATTGAAGAGGCATGTGATGTGCAAAGTATGTAGCAAGACATTGAGTCTTGATAAGTATTTGCAAAATGTTGGTCACAAAATCTGAAGGCAGAATGCCACTTGTGATGTCTGAGCTTAAGCCGGGGGAGGAGGGGGTGTATTTAAAAATGGATTGAGGGGACGAGGACTCATTGGCCCCTAGAAAACAGTGGAAATATACAAAGGTACATTTTCTGCCTCACAGAAAACATGTTGCTTCCCTTGTAAAGACCAGTTATTGAATTCTGTATGTGGATGCTATCATTGTAAATTGCAAGAGTCATACAAACACACAAACTGTGTGGATAAAAGTTGAAAATTTAGTGGCCCTGGCTGCAGCATCAAATTTATTCAGTAGCATTCAACCTGTTTCCGCGGAACTCCGGAGTTCCGCAAGCACATTTCCTTTACGGTGAAACTGTTCAATTTCGTTTAGATAATTTTTCATTGCGTTTCTTTTATTTTCTTCCCTATTCCTTGTGCATAATCGACGCAGGTTTTTTTTAATGTACGTCATAATTAAACGTTTTATTATAAATATTCTTAAACTCTTTAATTTCAAGTCAGGTTTTACATTACTAACCGTTTAATTTAATATTACTAAAAATTATCTATTATTTGTTCACCAAAAGCACACGTTCACTTGACATAGGTTCTGCGAAAATTCAGATTCAGTCACAAGGATTCGACAGATGCTGAGAGTTCTAAGATCGCTGTTCTGTGTCATTGTGATTCCATGAAAGGCGGCGAATTTCTCTGTGTTGTGACCGACATCTTACTAGGAAGAACTTCCCATGTGGACTAATTAGTATTTCCTACTGTCCGATTTCAGTGTTGAAGGTAGACGGTAGCTACTCCCAATGTAACCACCACCGCTGTGGGCTGTAAGCAGTTCTTACCCACACCCCTCACCACAGTCTGTGAACAGCACTTAGCTGGCAAGTGTAAACGGTCGAGAATGACCGAAGAGGACTTACGGATGTGCTTTTGTTGACACACACTGCACAAAAGGCCGTCCGCACGCCGATGCCACGTGTTTTACCACTGAAATTCAACAACGAAAGAAGACACTGCATTTAGACGGTGTTAATGGATCCTTTCCCATTATATATCGATACTCTGTCAATATATTGAAAATCGAAGGGGAAAGATTAGAAGAAAGGCTGGCCCTTTCTCTAATATTCTCACCGTTAGATACTGAAATTGCTCTTCCGCCTATCATTGATTAATATAATTATGAAGCAGGAATGCAACGTAACTGTTGCCAGCTGGTGTGGGTTTAACAAATATGGTTTGTTTCCAGCCAATTAACAGGCTATAGTAGTGAACACCTATGGAGGTTGGGCGGCACTTCTGATTCGTATTTTGGAAGTCTCGTGTTTAAATCTTAACTCATAGAGAAGCTGGTCTTTCAGTGGTATTACGTGATTTTTTTTTTCACTGCATTCCTTTTCCTTATCCTTCCCCCTCCGCCATTAATCATTTTAATATTTGACACTGTACTGTATAGTCTGAGCTACTGACAGTGTCGTTAAATACATCACAAATAAATGAACGAAAAAAATAACAAATGCTGCAAATAGATCGAAGAACTGGCTTTCCACAGTTTTAAAAAATACAGGAGAGCCACATCAAATGTACCGGACAGCTGTACAAGGCAAACCACGTACAGACCCGAAGCTTTTGCAGCAAATGAAAGCTATAAAACTGGAGACCAGCCGCGTCGATTAGGAGTTCCAAGACCGCCGTCCATTTTGTGACAGACATAAGCTCCAGGTACACAACACTTGCGGTGTGCGGGGCCTTCAACTTTGCACAGTAGAGAAAACGCCGGATTTAAAATAATGATCCCAGTGCTCGAATTTCCAAGGCAGTTCATATCTTAAAGCATGCGGCCATTCGTAATTTTATTATTTATCGACAGACTAAGTAGGCCAATTTTTTTCTCGATAAACTATCCAGGAAAAGCGAGACACGAATATAAAACCGAAATTGCTGTGTACTGTGTGCTTGTATGTGTGTGTGTGTGTGTGTGTGTGTGTGTATATATATATATATATCTGATGTGCGCGTTTTGAGACTTTGGAGCGTAGGCTAGGGACAGCGTTTCTCCTTTCTATTTGACCCGAGCCCAGTGCCCTTAGGTTGACTATGGCTGTTTGAAACGTTTGTACTCATTTTTAGCTCTCAGCCGGTAGAAGTCCTCTTGGTTTCAGGGAATCTCAGTGGTTCCTCAGAAGTTTAGGAACACTTGTGTAAATGATTCACAAAAATATCTAGTAATTCAGTCAAATGTCTCGATAGCTACTGTTTTTTATTTACTATTGTAAACTGCCCAAAACGATTACACAGTCATCCCTGCTACTGATGGTCGTGGTATCAAATAATTGTGTCACTTCACCGGTGTATTACTATTAAGTACTCCTCACGCTTGTGTTTAATAATAAAATGTGTCACTTTAGAAACTTACTCCTTACGCGCCTGTCTAATAATAAAATATTTCACTTCAAAAACACAAATTTCACTTTCAAAGTCACTATTATACTTTTTAAGTAACCCACAAGTTTCTAATTATAAAATGTTTACTTGTACCTTTCCAAAAAGGAGTGGTGACCCAAATTCCGCCTTCACCTAGCCAAGTCTAAACGGCTCCTCCTCGTTGCCGTCAATACACGGTAGCTGGTATCCCTTTCAAAATTCATCTCACTACAATTTTCTCACAGTATCCAATTATCTGTTAATTTTAGTATTTTTTTTTCCAGAAGGTCCGAAAAGTTAAGATTTTGAATTCCGTCTCGTCATTCGCTACTAATGACTGAATATTGCCCCCCCGTGCTGTAACTTGGTTGAACCCCATACAAGTGCCCTACCGGTTTTTCTGAATGTATAAACAAGACTAACACTGTATCCTTCCCTGCAAGATTTATGAGACCCAAAAACTGTCAAAGTATAAAATTTCAACTTCTCCATGATGTTCGAAACCCATTAATCTTGACATTGATAGACTGGAACATCTACTAAGTCCCTCTTGCTACCCGGTAGGCGCCAGTCTGTCTTCTAACGTTTTCGATCTCCTTTCATCTACCATAGTCCTAACAATGCTCTCTCACTGGCCACATACCCTAATTATCCGCCATTCATACTCTGGCCCAATATGTCAGTCTGTTCAACCTCTCTCGACACATCTGTGCAATAAAAATAAATTTCGATACCAACGTAGTTTCTTACCGTGCAACAGTTATGAGTTTCAAAATTACAAATCACAGTTCTTTGATCAATTTCCGGCAGAATCAATCAAGTCACTAACCCTAACCTTACTAATTCTCTTTGGAATAAAGAAAAATCTTCTCAACAATGGAAGGTCTGTATTATGGTACCTGTGCAAAAGAAGGGTAAAACAACTTATTATGGCAATTATTGAAGCGCAGAACTACGTAGAAAATCCATCATTCTGTCAACTTTAATTTAACTTGTAATACAAAATTGTTGGCATTGTAGATGTGGATTTCGGCGTAATAGATAAGCTACTGATAGATGTTCTGCGTTCGTCACATACGTCAGCAAAAAAGCAAGAATTAGCTGCAGCAGTACATAGCCATTTATAGACTTCACGAAAGAAAATGAGGTTTTGTGTGATAATCGTACTGAGTTTTGTGGACTCCTGAGAAGAGGTCCGGGCTATTAAATTGTGTTTAATTGAAGCCTATAGTAATTAAATATTTGTCACAGAATTTTGTGGTGAAGTGGTCAGAGAAAAAGGAGATGTTTTGTTGGCATTACTTTCAACTCTACTTTAAAGAAATGTCGTTGGGAAGGTCTAAGAAAACCGGGAGGGACTGAGATTGAACGTGATACACCGGAACCTGGTCTGCGCTGATGATTTACTGTTTTGTCAAAAACGTACAAAGTGTGAAGATAAACACAGAAGCTTTGTTTGTAGTTAGTAAGAAGGTTGATCTAGGAATCATTGCTGTGGAAATTAAACATACCCACGTGCCTCGTGGACAGAATGCGAGACAAAATTTCAGCATAACGAGAGGTACAGATAGTGGGTTTTTGAAACTGTGGCAAAGTGTAATATTTGGGATTGGCATTGTCAACTCATAATTGCATGAATAATGAAATTAAGAGCAGCCAGACTTCACTTAGTTTTCGCTACCATTCTGCTCGTAATTGACTCCCATTTGCTGGACTGTCTACAGTGTATCGTTTAAAGTGTCAAAATATAATATTAGTGTTGTTTTATATAAGTGGGGAACTTGGCATTTTAAATTAAGGGAAGGCGGAGGATGTGACAGTAGACTCGATAACATTGCATGCTTCAAAGTCTTGCAATTCATACTCCCCTCCACACTTTATTGGGATGATCAACTCAAGGGAAAGGAGATGGGCGGAACGCACGGCATGCATTGGAGGGAGGAGAAATGCACGAAGGTTTCGGTGAGGAAAAGTGCAAGAAAAAGAACACTTGGGAGACGTAGGCGCAGATGGGAAGATAATATTAAAGTAAATTGAAAAGTTTCAATCGAAAAGATGGTACTGCGTGAGTTGGATGTATCTGGCTCAGGATAAGGACCAGTGGCGAGTTGTTTTCAACTCATTAACTACTTAGCACTATAATATGTGAGAATTTATTGACTAGCTGAGGAAGTGCTAGTTCTACGAGAAGGTTTCTGCTGGATGGAATTGGGTTAGGTTAGGTGTTGTTTAGTTTAAATTTGCACGCAAGAAACAAATGAACACAATTGTGCAGTTTCCCGCCATTATTAATCTTACCATCCCCACTCATGGTAAAACGTGTGACGCTAGCGTCGCGATGCGGTCTGAGCGGCTGCTAGGTGGACGCTGCACGTCAGAGGTGGCCGGGAGCGCGAGTAAGGCGGTCGCCTAGGCAACGGTCGCTAGGAGACGCGATATATTGAGAGGATGGGTGGTAGGTGGGCCTGTCTCAGTACTTTCTGTACTTCTGTTATCTGGCCTTACTGCTTTTCCTTCCTTGCTTTGTGTTTTAATAATTATATTCGTAATCTTTTCTACTTTGATATGTAATTACTGTAGACCTGCCAATGATGAGATTGCCTTTCTTAGACCATCAGCTCATTTTGAATTACATCAGTTCGAACGTTTAAACATTTGTAGTTCTACTTTCTGCATTCTTCATTGACCGTAACCACGTCATTCTGTATAAGATTTGTTCAGGAATGTTACGCTTATATCCAGTATGTCTCTTCCTAAACGTCTGTATGTATCTCCTCTATAACCACCCCGTTCTGTATACAATTTCTGCTATGTTTTATTGAAAAGTATTATTATCTAAGCATGGTCATTAACTATTATCAATTAATAGAATTATTTGTATGTTTAGATTAATTTATTGTAAGATTGAGGTCTTCACAGCAGTTACTCATACTTTCGTGCGTCTGGGTTCAAGACATCGTGTAGCCAAATAGCCAAGTAGCTGATATCTTTTGTGTCGAAGGGACAGACTGCTTTCATTTTCACCTCCGTTCTGAAAATGGAATCAGTGTATTGTTCCAAAAAGTGGTAAACACCTTTCAGACTACACAGTGTAACAAGCCAGGAGATCACAGTGTTGAAGTTATAAATGCATTTCCGTATATTTGAACGTGATTTAACCGCAGACTGTGTAAGGGGAATTGTTTCGATTTGTTACTTTCTGTGGTTCTATTGGCATGTAACGATAACTTGCTGTACAGACAGACGAATGCTGTCCGTGCCAACACCATTTTTTCTGTCAATAGAACTACTCTTGAAGTGTGCTAATTATTATTCACGGGTATATACAAATAACATCCTTCATATTTCTGTGCATAAATATTTTTACAGTTGCGGTTATTTTTTTTTTTTGCCACACAGAATGTAATCCGAAATGAGTGTTAAGTATTGGCATAGGAGTTGTGTGCTTTTGTGAAACGGTAGTGAATGTTTGGATTTTATACAAGGTACGGAATTTGTGTGCCAGCTGAGGAGCTCTCGGTTTGTCACAAGAAACTCTGCTCCATGCGGTTATATAAAACAGAGGAATTGTGGTGGTCCGGAGGGCCATCAATAAAATAGTCTTGTTAACGATAGTGCTGCCATGTCGTTATTTCCATGAGTCTCTGTAATGTGATACAATTTCAAATGTTCCTACCTCCGATGTTTCTAGGTAGGGTAACGGGCACACGGATATACAGTAATGTGACCGCTAATTTCTGGATATGTAATTTATGTTACATTTTTAATAGTGTTTTTTTATCTGTTGGCGTGCTGAGACTTAACGAAGAAGTTTATCTTCTGTGCGTTTATTTCCATGGTGACATAGGACTCCATTTCTGTCAACATTCAACGGTGAAAGTCCCTTTCAAACCTTAAAACCGGTATGCTGTCTGAATTTTAAGACATTTCAGTTCGTGCTTCACAAAGAAAGCCCCTCACCTCCGTTCAAAGAAATAAACGGCAGTCACTCGAAGCATATAAATACTCTGTGTGGGGAAAAAACTCAGTCTCTGAATGTTAAAGCAGGCGGTACATACAATTTTTGTCAGTCGCGGTCTTTAGAAGATATTTGGTCTTTAGAAGATATTTGGCCCAGCCGGCAGTTTATTTTCAATTGAGCGTCTTAATGAAGACTGTCGCATTAGACTGAGCTGAAATGACAGTGTGAACTTGTGACGAGAGAAACTCGTGTAGATAAACTTCGATAGGTATTGCCAACAATGAGAATAGGCCTACTGTGCTTGATTTGTGAGGCTTCGTGCTAATTAAATATTTGACTATGTGAACCATTACCCTGTTATTAGACGTAATTAAAACTAAAATGTTATAATTATAACGACGCCTCGTCGTCGTAATTGTCACCCATTAACACCATGCTTTTTTCAATTACAAAAATTAAGCTTCATCCTTCCGTGCCAGCCATCTTCGGTGTATATTTGTACACCAGCTGTGGGTTTCAGTTCTCGGGCATTCTTTATCAATTTTTAGATAGGTTTTGCTGCTGTATTGATAAACTTCTTATTCCACGTTATTCTCTAGTAACATCACTTGTATGACCGGCCGCTCTGTGTCCTGCGTACAATTTCTGTTATTTCCAGTTTTTCCCTAATAGCTTAATCACGTGTGCGGTCCGCCATTCTGTTTCCTCCGGCTGCTCTTATCAACGGATTTCTGTCGGATCCATTCTCCTCATTGTCAGTGATTATTTCTTTATTATCGTCGGACATTGTGGTGTATATAGAAGCACTGAGAAGTCTATTTCTGTACACAATTTGAGGTTTGCTTCTCGGTTGAAATAGAGCTCTTTGTGCTTGACGTTCATAGGGCTGTTTGTGCATTATACAGTTTACGATGTGATCTAGAAATTCGTGACAGAAAAGGTAAAAAGAAAAGGAGACGGTTATTTTATATTAGGGCTACGTTCGCCACCGTGATGGTTTGTATTATTGAACAGAAGGACATGCGATGAAAGAAGTTTCCATCTCCGTAAGTCGAAAGAACCTCTTCTAAGGTCGGTCAGATTTTTTTCTCGACTACTCTGAAAAAAAAGAGCTAATGCATAAGCTAGCAGCCACTTTTGTTTGTGTTTTCAACTGAGAAAAACGTGATATTGCTAACGTTTATGAGAGCTTTCATAAGGTATCACAGTTGTGCAGTTTCCTAGTTCGTCTTGATGCTGTGTGAGGTTTATTTTATTACGCTGTCAGTACCTCAGCCAATACACTGAGTGTCGATTTTGTGACGAGTGCATGGTGATGGATTTTAGAAGACGTGGACGTAGGTGGGCATGGTCATTTCGAGATATTTTCAAGTTATGGACTGCGGGACTAAGGAAAACCACGGAACATCTCTCAAAGTGGCCAATGTCCCTGCGGAGATTCGAACCAAGCATGTCACGAATACGAATCTTCTCTTTGGAGCGTTCTTCTGGGTTTTTATACCATGCAATTTGTAAGTGTCAACATTTCATAGCAATGTTTATGTAGCCTTGAAGCTTGAGGTGGCAACAGTTTTTTTTTTTTTTTTTTTCAAATTTGCAGTGCCCTTAACAGAAGTGTGGGGGTTCGGTTTTAAAGATCAGTGGCAGTTGTCCCTTTGAAACCCTTTTGACCTA
>Ga0123352_10004156_pt1 | contig 21252 bp, 17 predicted proteins | sample TergutLab28metaG_FD_89700 | JGI IMG/M metagenome (GOLD analysis project Ga0123352, IMG submission 89700) | Labiotermes labralis P1 segment gut microbial communities from Petit-Saut dam, French Guiana - Lab288 P1 | ecosystem: Host-associated > Arthropoda: Insects > Digestive system > Gut ...
ACTTAGAACAAAGAAGCTTACATAACACAACTCGTGATGATTGCGTCACTTAAAGCAATCACGAGTTGTGTACTCACTAGTATAAAGAAATTGAAATGTACAAAATTGCCCTTAGCGTAACATGTTTAGTACTACAGAAACTAAAATGCTGTGAAAATAAAAGCTTAATTGTGTATAAAACCCCCAACCCTAACACAGTGAGATGATGTCACTTTCTGTGAATGGAAAAATATCTGGAATTAATTGTATGTACTTGTGTCCTCACACTTTCTAATTACACTAGATTACTTCAATATGAAATTCCATAGTGGTTTGGGTCCATAAGAAAATTGTGCTGCCCGCTTTATCCTGCTATGTGATGCAAAACTGTTGACTTGAGCACAGCAGTGTTTAATTATATGAAAAGATGGTAAGTGGTATGGCTGTGTTACATGTCCCATATTTTTATACACATGTCAACATTCAATTCATTTCCAAAAATGCCAATAATTTATTTTTAATAATGAATACTTTTTAAAAAGAAGTGTTGTTACTATTTACCATCTGAGGAAACACATAAACTAAGTTTGTGTTTGTGTGAAACAAATAACAGGACACTATAAAGGTATGGTTGTTCCTCCCTGCCACTAGAATTCCACTTCCCCATATTCCATAACATTATGCACCCTTCTGGTGCAAATAAGAAAGTATCAAGCTACCTGGCTGTTAATACATTAACTTTTAGACCAAAACTACTTACCTAAGGTCCTTAATTGAAAGAGTTCCTCTAAAGTCACGAAGTATTTCCAGGAGAACCCAAGACCAATATGACCGGTAACTCAATTTACCAAGGTCAGAAAGTGGTTTTTCAGGACTGCCAACTGCAGCTTCAATCTTAGAGAGTTCATAGCTGAAGGCAATTAGTAACTTCCCATAACCCTGGCGCTGGTAAGGTGGCAGAGTCAAGATGCATGCTACATTGTTGCCATCTGGAGATTCCTTTTCCTGAATATAAAATATAAACCTGCATGTAAATCCACACAAAATATTTCTCTCTCTTGAAAGTGATCGTAACGAACATTCAAGTATTTCAGCAGTTGACTGCTATTCTCCTGAATGAGAAGTTCATTATGAAATAAGAAGAGCATCACCTAAATGAATCCACATAACAACTTATGTTTTAAAAATCTATTAAATATTATCCTTCCATATACATATATATATCCTATGTCTTTCAACTAGTCTCTTTCTATGTAACTGTATACCCATAATTCTATTCAGTACCCCCAAGCCAAGTTCACAAAAATCAGGTTACTGTTTTGCAAGTACAGTACAAATATGGCAATAGTATTATTACAAAGTAAAAGAAACTTCAATACTAGAGACTATCTTACAGCTACAAAAAAAAATTCCTGTATTCACAGTGGCAGCAAACATTAACTAATTTTATGCAGCAGAGTTTTCTTGAGAACATAATAGATCCTCGGCTTATCATAATATCTCCTGTACTTTATGGAACCCAAAGGCTAATTACTGTTTTCACAACAGCCCACTACTTGCCTCTATTCTGAGCCAGATGAACCCAGTCCAAGCACAGTCACCCTCCTTTTTTAAGAGTGATTTTACAACTAGCGTATCCTTGCAACAGTCAATATTAATTGAAGATTGTACCTATGTTTAGCAGAATTAATGAAAATTTCTCTTACACACCGGCACAAAGGGTTAAGGGGTTTTAATACAAACTGTACAACTTCTAAATGGACATTGTAAGAAAGTACAGGTATAACAATTTTTAAATTATCAGGCTTCACAAATTTACCTTTGAGAAATAGCCAACCAGATGAGCTCCATGTTTATCAACTTCACACAGAATGTAGAACAAAAATGGTTCCACATCAAAATAAAGTGTCTTATGATCCAGAAACAGCTTAGCTAGCAAGCACAGGTTCTGACTGTATATCTTGTGATCCTTGCCATCAACTTCCCAGATTGAAAGTGTTCCCTTTCGGTAAATTTCCTTCCCTGGAGGCATTCGCCACGTACATTCACTCTGTGTGCATTAAAGAGAATGAGAATCCATGAAAAATACACATTTTAACACTGCATCCACTTTTCTGAGATGCTTCTCTAGTCTTCCCCATACTGCAAATTATGAAACACAGAACGTCTTAAATGATACACACGGGTTGTGTACCAGTGTCCACCTTTTATTTGAAATTCAATTTTCTATATACACAGGGCCATATATAATATACAGCATCATATCTAAATGACAATACAACTGGAACACAGTAAAAAGCAATACTGCTGAAATATCAGTAATGAATCCAAACAACTAATACAATCAAAATGAACAGTAAAAAATTGTACATGTTCATCCAAAAGGTGGTATTACTTTTTCACTGTGATTAAGACCTTTAATCAGTCCACAATTTCACTAATTTACACTGCTCACATTCAATCTCTACTTACTTTATGATTTCTATTTGTAAGAACTTACCTAATAAAATGGGAAGATCACGAAAGGAAGCAGATGTGCCACCTTTAATCACTTTAAGACATGTTTTATTTTTACAGTCAAAGACTGTCATATCCACAGATCTTAGTAAGATGTCATGTATTTGCGTGAACAGGGTGGGTAAAGTAAAAAATTCTGTCAGAATGGAGAGCCTCAATGCTCATCTGATCCAGCGAGATTTAAGGACCAGCCCCCAAACCACATTTCTTTTTCCCCCATCCCTGATGAGTCAGCAAACGTGAAAAGAAGAAATGGATACTCTTAAACAATCCACACGACTCTGTCTTGAGCTAATTTCCTTTGTGTAATACATAGTCCACTTCGCACTACAGGCTTGTTTTCTATATGCACCTCATAACAAAGTGAGCAGCAGTTACTGAAACTATGACCTTAAAAAATGACAGACATCCATCCTTGCAGCCACATTATCCATCAGTCCAATGCCACCTTAGCAACTGATACACGATTTCTTCAAGTGGGGATATTTAAAAGACAAACTTAAACCAACCCACACACGGAAGAACTCAAAGAAAACGTACAACATCCAGCACTTCACATCTGTAGACAACGACAGGACATGAACCACAAGCTGCTTGGGTGTGGCAGATGTAAACACTGTCAGTTGTCTCCTCCTGTAATACATCTGAATTTCAACATACACGGTCACTGCACTTCAGCATAACCACACCTGACCAAGCCAGAAACATCAAAATCAGTGCAGTGTTCATGCTTAGTGCAACCGCATCATGCTAAATGTCTTGATACTTCCATGGTGCAAACTTCATAAGTATTCTCAGGCTGACAGCTGTGACAGGTGGTTCAAATAAACAATTTCAGAGAGAGAGAGAGAGAGAGAGAGAGAGTCAGTTCCTCAAACACTGGTCTATTTGAACCATCAAACAAAGGTGTCAGCCTGAGATTTTACTGAAACATCCTGTGTTAACAGGTACTTCTCGTTGTTTTGCGTAATGCAGCCCTTAACTATAAAATCTTATAATAAATAAGCCATTTCAGGAAAAATACAAAACCATGTATGTGCCTGAGCATACACAACACACATTCTTCTATGTAACATGCGATAAGCATCCATAAAGCGAACCTAAACGGCAAATTTCAACCACACAATAGGACAACTTGTTTATGCTCAATATACATACCAAGTGATATCGATAGGTCTTCTCCAGCCTCATATACTTCAGGCAGTATTCACAAATCCACAACTTAGACTGTTTGCCATATTCCTCAGGGTATGGACTGAAATACCACGTATCTATTTCATATCTACCAATCTGGATCCGGTCAATGTATTTTACTTTTGTAATGGCTTCATGTTCTTTCTCAAGTGCAGCTGTCGTTGGATCCATTTCTGCATATGTCTGTAAGAAATAAATGTAACTAGATTTTACAGAATACATCATGATAATCAGATGTCTATTACATAATATTTTACATTTCTTTCACTCTCAGTAAGTACACAACACTTCAAATTTTTGTCAGTGCTGTAATTTAAAGTGGATCTCTAAACAATGATGTTCAGTCATTGATTTTATCTCTCACACAAATAATTAAGGTTAATACATTCACATCCATGAGCAGGCCATGCCACCATCATGGACAGTACAAGCCATGCTTTTATGCACAATACAAAGGAGTGCTTGATGTGGTTCTGTGAGATACACTGAAATACTAACTATAAAACTATACAGTAGTTTAGCAAATTGTCTATGCTACCAGTGACATCCAGACAGCAGTGGCAGTATTCTTCTGTAATTCACATGTGAAATTTTGGTGACAATTACAGTAACTTTTCCTAAGCCACGTAACTGAAATTTGGAAGAATAAATATAAGCCAAAGTCCGAAAGATTTTGCCTAAAAAGCTCTACTGCTCTGCAAATTAAAAACTCACTTGCTATAAACGGTACAAAAACATAAAGGTACAGGTAAAGTTCACCCTAAACCGTGCCACGAAGGCACAGACGGGGAGTAGAGGTACAGGTCTACTCTTTCTTCACCCCTGGTGCTACATTGGTTAGATGAAAAATGGTAAATATTTACCTTTTGAATGTGGTTAATTTCATCATGCCTTCTTTTCTGATTCCTTGTTATCTTCCTGTCTGACTGATCAGACAATAAATCTCCAGCAGACATTCTTTCATTGTTCTTCCACTGTTGATCTGACATATCAAAATGGGAGATCATTACCCTGAGAACAAAAAACAAAGTATGAACTGCAACTGGGAAAGTCCTCAAATATTTCTCAATCAGATAATTAACCATTTCATATGTGTACAGCAACAATCTACTACTACAGGTCTCAGCATGTGTTATCCATTCCCACAGATCTATTAGCTCCTTGTATACAAATTGGCATGTAATAATTTCACACTACTGTGAAGGTTATGAACATCCAAACTGTTAACCACTGGAAAATTTCTCAAGAAATAATTGACAACTGTTCAGTGAATGTCTCAGACCAAAGAAACATACAATACCTGTCTCTTTGAACCCATTCATCCAAACGTCTGTTGTAACCTTCATAGTGAACATAGTACTCATAATGATTTTCAGCATCATTGTACCGAGTCTGGATCACTTCAGCTGGATCTGAGAACACGTCAGTCAATGTTTTAATTTTCCCAACACAAATATGCATAATCTGATGAAAAAGCTTGTGATATATTAACCTTTCGGCGCCGGAATTTTTTTTTAATTTTAGCACATTCTGTATATAAAATGTGAATAATACAGGAACAAAATAAGTTAGAATTATGAAACAAACTGCATTTTGAAGAGAAAGAAACGGAGAGTATATACCATGTTTAAATTATTTAGTACCTATATTTGTTGAATAAATATATAAAATGCAACTTTAGAGGTTAGCGGTGCGGTATGACCACTATAGTTGACATTAGGCGTCAAAAGGTTAACCACCAAATTTGAGTCAAAAACAGAATACTTCCTACACTTAATTTGCTCTAACTTCTTACTTACAGAATACAAGCTTTGTTTGCTTTCATCAATTCCAAATATTTTCACTTTGTCAGATAGTTGAATTATTTACGATTTTGCCCTGCATTCTAATAATACAAGGGCATGTTCTTTGTGTCCATCTACATTGCTAAACAAACCTCCTTATTAGTATTTAACAACTTGATCATGCCAGTATACTCGGCAAAAGTAAACAGAAGAGCACAGAATAAAGACAGAACACTAGACACAGTAATATCCCTTGAATATTAATCCGCTCTGCACCATTAACTCTCACAAAAGCAACACGATTGAACATTATAATGTATTTGGAGATTCAATACTTTTTGCCATCTTCATTTACCATCAATTTGACGTTATTTCTACAAGCGGTTACCCATTAATGCAGAATGGTGGTACAAATAAAAATAAATACGATTACATTAGCATGTTCATAAATACTGACCACATTAAAGATATGGAAGGTTTATTTCGACGTGTTAGAGAATGAAGAATTCTAAACAGTGAAGCTTTAATGGAAAATACGTGTGTTCCCTCTTCTATATTGGTGCATTAATCAATGTACAGACCTAATCATATATATCACGAATTTCACTTCATGTCTCCTTTTCATTTGCGGGGCCAGCATGCCATTCAGTCTACTTACGCCATGACCCATCACTTCTTCGCACTAGGTAATGTTCGCCAATATCCAAAGGCTGTTCTTCTACAGAGTCTGCATCTTCATTATCACCACTTAGTTTATTATCTGATTGGGAGTTTTCCATTCTTCTTTCATGTCTAACCAAAGCATTTTCTACCTTTTCTCCGTTTTCTTTATAACACAACCCACCATCCGCCATTTTTGTACTTTTATTATTTTTTTATTATACCAAGTCACGGGCACTATCAAATACGATCGTATTCGCTAACATACTGAAGCCTCTGCTCCACCCTGCCGATAGCTCTGCAAGTCACGTGTCTTCATCGGCTACGCCACCGGTATAGCAGTACGGATGAGACAACATAACCTAATACTTGCCCAAAGCATGTGTGAATGCGCATGTGCACGCTAAGTCGAATGCCATAATACCGACAACAAATCCAATCATTCCCCACAATCGTCGTGGTATGTGGCTCCGTTTGCTAGCACTGAACCACAGATCATATATGAAGAAAGACATTAGTGACAGGCATTGCCAGTAGCACTCAATTTCTCGTCTGTACCATTAATTGGGAATTTTTGTTGTTGGTGTTTGGTTACCCTGGGCATTATATCAGTGAATTTTTTAGTACGTCACAGCAAGTAATAAGCCAAAACCACACAAAATACAAAAACCCTAAAAAATGGCTGCTTCAAAGGCAAGACCGAGTGGACATAGGTCCTTGGTTACTGCAATAAGAGAATGTGCACTGAAGCCTATCACGAAGAAGAATATTCTGTTCCACTACAGTCCGCTTGTGGGTGTTGTTAGCTATAGTTTTCTATCTTTGAATGTTATGAACCCTGGTTTGGTGGTCAGGTACGTAAACCAGCCATTGGGACGGCTTATTGTTTCACGTTGTCCAAGCAGATGTGATTATTGTTTAAAAATGTACTGTTTATCACATTTCTTTTAACAGATACGTTCCAACGCGTAGTGTAACCAACTTCTTACTTTTTAACACTTTGATTGGATCTGGATTGTACATTTATAATCGAGCACATTTAAATGCTGCCCCGGTTAATCTACGACTTGCCTACAGGTGAGCTGCGATGCTGTTTTCTAACGTAAGTGAGTTTTGGTGCATGTTTGCAGACATTGTAGTGTGTTTTGTGAATTTAAATTATAAACCAGTGCATTTACCTTGCTTGAACCACTCCAAGTGTTCAACCAGTTTTGTGGTTATCGTCACCACTTACGTGTAAATGGGAAGAAATACTATAAAAAAGACTGCAGTATCTTTCGCTTCTCTTATAACACTCGCCCTTCATAATTATCTACACACCACTGATATAAGAAAGCATACCTATGTACACTTATACATAACTTTTTGTGATATTAAATTATTACAAAATAAGACGCTAATAATTTGATATGTTCTGTACAGCATGCCAGAAGGAAGTGCACTGTTTGTGGAACATTGAGTTGAAAAAGTCCTCTAAAACTATTTCCACATACATTATTCACTGACATCTTGTGGGTGAAATGAATACTTCAGGCTTGTTACAGGCTTGCATACTGTTTCTAGACATTGCCCAAAACATAGAATGTGTAAAAGTGGTTGATAAGGGTTTTGTATGCTACTAGCAAACCACACAGAAATAACCGATGGGTCATATTTGTTTCACATTGAACAGTCTTAACATTTATGGAGCCATTCTTACAACCTGGATAGATTAAGTTTAAGTTATTTGGTGTGCTTGTGTTTAATGTTTTGAAGCTTATGGGAATTACTCATGTATTGCAGTGTGCCAATGTTTGTATGTGAAGTGAAACAGTTGTAGTTACACAGCTGTAACAATGGTAATGATGTGGTGACAAAGTTTCACAGCTGTTATAAATAGACACTTATTTCTGTAATTACATTTTAAAAGTCTTCTTCAGATATTTGGCAGTTATTATGGTTCTCATAAAGTTCTGTGTTGTTTTGAACCTCGTTGCAGCATTTGGAGCCACCATTTCAGTCCTTTTCACATCTTCATAATCTCTTTGTACAAGATCAGTATCTAAGTTCTGCCATTAATACCATTGGTTGCATTGAGTCACTTTCTGTGTGAGTGTGCAATTCAGATATTGTCTTTCTTGTTTTGTTTATAGGTGGTACATGCAACTGTTCTTGGTCCTGTTGATTTAATCACCCTTTAAGAGGTCTGGTTCAAACAATTTATTTTGAAGCAGGATAATCTAAAGGGAAAAATAATTCTATATTGGAGCGAGGAATACACTAAATGTTTAGACTGTCAGGGAGTCTTGATCAAGTTCTCAGTGTATTGTTTTTGTATGAGTTTTGCAGTTATGTTATCAGCAGTTGTTGGACCTATATGATTGTTAGTTTTTTGAGGAAATTGAAATATAGATAGTTAAAATTGAGGTTAATTTCTTATACATTTGTAATTGTTTTGTTTTTTATATTTTCCCACCTTATTGTGACATTTGAAATCATTGTTTGCTGTTTTTGATGTGTTGCTTGGCATTTTCAAACTATTGATATCAGTATGGTGTGGAGTTTGAATCAGGGCTGCATGTTGTAACAGTTAGGCAATGTCACACATCAAATATAGGTAACAGAAGTGCACCAACATACATAAAGGCTGTGCAATGATTACTGAATGTGACAATGACTACTTGGTTGTTGCTTTAGCTTCCATTGAGTGACATCAGGGGTGCACAAATCCTGGATGCCAAGTCACCCAGCAACTAAAGTCTGTACAGTGGCACCTAACATTTGTGTGTCCTCAATTTTGAACTTTTTTCATGTCACCCTTGTAGCAGTTTTGAGGTGACTCCATGATTTTTAGAAAATTCGTGAACCTCTGGTCTTGATTAAAAATGCAGTTATGATAAAGTAACAGTCATATTCGTTGAGTGCTGTGTTACATGCCCCATCAGAGGAAAAACAAATCAGGAGGTATATGAAAATATAGTGAAGCGAGGAGTGAACGGTGTCGGCTGGATGCATGCGGTTGCGTCAGGTTAACGTCCAGTGAGGGGTTTGGGGATCTTTCCCTACTTAACCTTGACGTTAAAAAAATTAGGATTTTGCTAACAAGCTGAGTAACTGTCAGCTCTTCAATGCAGACTTTTAATTGTGCAGTTTAATGGAACATGATATGTGGAGGGTTTAATGTACTGTAATAAGTAGACATGAAAGTCATTTTTTGTTTAATGTATTTATTTAATGTACTATAATAGGTAGACATGAATGTAATGTAATGTTTTGTTTAATGTATTTATTTTTCAGCACCTTTGGCTCAGTCCTGTTCACCTTTGGTTCAGTTCTCCTGTGGGCTGTACTTAGAAGTGTACTTCCACATAAAACAGCTGTTTGCAGCCTTGTTGGAGTATCCTCAGGAATTATCCTTATTCAAGTGGGACAGAACTACCTCGAATTTGTAGATTCGCAGCTTCAAATTGATGGAACTGAATAAAATGTATTATGAATTTTGTTCATTACATACTCATTCTAACTGACACATTAAACAGTAGTATAACATTTCAGTTCTCGTATGAGTGGTGAGACTGCCATATGTTCAGGTCAGATCATGTACACGATTGGATCTATCAGAATTGGGAGTGTCATTTCACAGTTAGGACTGAATTCAAATAACATATAAACTTTCAGCGTGTCCATTACTTGGACTGTACTCTAGTCTGTAATAGTGGAACTGAGGGAAGTATTAACCTGTTGTGTTTGATTTTGTCATCCTTCTTTTGTGTTTAAGAGTTCTGTCAGTATTACACGTTCCCAAAACATTTCGGCTTTGTTAGTACAAAAACAATTTTGGTACACCTGCAGTTCTGTAGGACAATATATGGATGAAAATCTGTGTTATGTTTCTCATTCGGTGAAAGTTACATAGAAATAGTACTGGCAAATATTCTGTATAGTTGTGTAGTAGAGGCTGTCGCAAAGAAGGAAGTAACATTATTACTTTTTGGTGACTAACCTGGCCAGCAATGGCTCTACATACCATTTTACAATGTACATGGGTATACAATTCAAGTGGGTATCTGCCTCTGTATTGCAGTGCTGTCCATTTATAAATAAAGATACTGGTATTTTTAGCTTTAATAATTTATTCAGTATTAAGACTGAACCTTGTTAAAATTCTGCAAAAAATGTTTATCTGTCATGTGTCGTCAGGAGGTGGCAAGTGTAGAATGGGTTAACTGTTTTGTGTGTCAGAGTTGTTTCAGAAATGGTACAAAACCAATACACTTTCACTAAGTGAAGGATGTAAAGGCCTAAGTGGCATATGAGGTTTTTTTTGTACATCTTCAATGTTACACTTTGTGATTTTTCTTTTACATTCACATCACTTCCCTACTGTTTAACCCATATCCTGCTAACGTGGAGAATATGGTGAGCTTCTAATAATGCTAGCAAATGGCAGATGGGATTTAACTCGGTGTTTAAGGGGTTAAATTCACATTTTTTGTCGGGATATTGGGACAAGCTTACAGTTACAATTTTAAAAGTATGTCATTAAATTTAAACCAGCATGTGGGTAAGCCATATGATGATGAAAAAGTCTTGACTGCTTATCTTCTACATTCCTGTATTAACATACATGTTACATTCACTGCCCAAAAGCTCTTGTTAATTATTATACTGGGATTAGTATATAATAAGTATACTATACCTTGTTTAGGTGCATTAAGCGAGGCTTTTTTAGTTGCTGGTATTTTAATTACTGTCACAGTGGTTAAGTATAAATCTACGATATGATTCTTGTGCATTAAGCAAACAGAATTGGTCTTCATTCTTGCACTTCTTGTACAGGTGAACTGTAGAACTAGTTGTGAGATTTGAGTTCTTCTTAACAATGAAGATTCATTTTGTGGATCTTGTCTGATGACACTGTGTCATCCAGAGAAATGTGTTGTCATAATTGTCACCCTTCTAATTCCATCCTGAGTTGGTGGCAGTATGTTACTCTGATTCATTTGCCCTGCCACCCAGATTGCATGGAGTCATAAACCACAAGACCTTCTTAGGCTGCCTGACCCTAAAGACGAAGGCACTATGATACCTACAAAGGTGATAACTATTTAACCTTCAGTATGGCACAACATCTCAGAAGGCTGGAATCTTCAGTAGCAGATCTGTGAGAATCTCATATCTAGAAGTATTAAACTGGTTACCAAACAGATGCATTTAACAATATCTAATTGAATTCAAAATTTGATTATACTGAAATAAATGCTTCATAACTTTGGGACCAACTCTCCTTTCCTGAATACGGGTTACAACTCCAGGGTTGGATGTTTATACACAAAAATAATGTTTACTGCAGTCTCTTGCCTACCAGAGATTTAAGGTATTTGTGGTTTCCATCTGTTTTACACTCTCTGGTATTTGGAATTATGTATCTGCAGTTTTGTGTATACAAAAAACATACAATTGGTTGCTGCACCAGGTGACCCATATTTTTTAAGACAGAGTCAGTAATGGGCAGTGAAATCTAGTCCACAGCATCATACACTACTTTATTATTATTCTCACATCTGAATTTAGGTCTCCCAATTGATCTTATCAGGTTTCAGGCTACAATTTTCTATGTAATTCAGCTTTGACAGTCCTACAGTATTCAAAGTTCTGCTAACTTTCACTTCCCCATAAGGCCTGTGCCTTGCCAATTGTGATGGTTTTAGTAATGCAAGAGTTTTCTGTTCTACAAAGCAACCAAAACAATTCTGGGGCCCACCCAGCCTCAACTGAGTACAGGGGGCTCTGTTCAGGGCATGGAGCTGACCATTAATCTCCATCTAGTTCCAAGTTTAAGAATGGCTGGTTCTATACCTTCACTCTCCCAATATGCCTTCATGGTGTATACATACTTTACATTTTTAACACCTGTGTTTGGTGAGATTTTTCACTTCTCCAGGTCTTAAGACTGCGTAGGGATGTGAAGCTAACCAGGGCCAAAAATGCACAGAGGTGTACATTGCCTTGATGGCATGGTGCTTAAGTATAGACAGCTTCATTCTTATGGTCATCACTACTGCAGTGCATTGAACAAGTCATATCTTTACATACATCTGGCAGAATTTCAGGTGGAAAAGGTTCAGATCCCTGTTATAATATTCCAAATTCTATGATCAGTTCATGTGTTGTTTTTAACGGGAGAGAATATGTAAAAGCATAGAAATCACACTAGAAAGACTGTTGTACTGTATGTGTTGAAAAATAGACAATGTGCTTTCATGAAGCACATAGAATGTGCAGCAGTACAGCAAGGTGTGTGTTGATACACAGTGAACAATTTGGTTGACAGTAACAAAGAAATGGCAGTCATTCTGACATGCTTGTACATTCTGGAAACACAGTTTAAACACAATATAATATATCCTAGTGTTTTTCAAACTGGTCAGTAGACTGCTACTGGTCCACCCACAATGTGCTAGAAGCAGATTATCATCATCCTGTATTTTAAATTGAAAGAAAATATTAAAATTTGAACATGTATCATAAAAGATATATATCACTCCTGTTTTGATATATGCTGTTTGTGACACAGTGAAGGGCAATTCAATAGTCCTTTGAAGACCAGTGGTATGCACTGTTAGGTTTAAGACTAAATCTCTGCATTTTGCCCAAATGGTGGAGTTGTGATCCATATGACTCACAATAAACACCAGTGTTTCCATATAATTAGCATCTAATTGGTCTTTCTAAGTAAAGCATAGCATTTTCTGTGAGGTAGATACTCTCTCACCTTCTTCTACAACCAGAATATTTGTCTGGCTATGAAATTTAAAAATTTTCTTGACCTCTGTATACAACAGCGCTTGAACAGTCATACTGTTGCAGCTCATTGTGGGTGTCTGTAATAGTAAAATGTAAATTTCTTATTACTGTGTGTCAGTTGATTGAATTTATTTTACACTACACACCAGTCACCTACTTTGGGGGGGAGGGAATCTTAGAATGAAATTGACCAGTTACATTTACACCCCAAGTTACAAATCAGACATATTCTTGAAAACCAAGTCAGTTCAGTGGCAGGTAAGATACAAATTTGGAGCGATCTCTCAGGTCTTTATATCTTTGAAGTATTTGTGTCCAGATAAGTTGACTGTAATGCATAAAAGATGAAGTAAACTTGTCCTTATGCTTGACTAAGCACCCTGCCACAGCCATGTGGGAAGATGCGGGTATAGCATGACACTTTCTTAACTTCTATGCTAGGTATGGTGAATGGTCAGCTTATAGGCCCCCACCACTTTCGTGCCAGGAAAAAGGCCCTTGGTTCCCATTGGACAGGAGGCTGATGTGGTCCCAGTCAGTCTGGCCACTGCATACAAGAGAAAAATCTCTATGCCAGTCGGGAATTGAACCCCTAGTCATTCAGCCCGTATATCTAGTCACATACTGACTGAACCATACTGGCTTCGGATTACAACAGATAATTTTATTAACTGCACATCTATAAATTGAACGTTCGACACTAGGGAGTGACTGTACACGTTTCTCGTATAAAAGTGCTTTAGATTTCCAGTCCAAGCACCAGAAAAAAATTTTCCAAACTTATAATACATATATTGCTGGCATGTGACAATACAGCTATACAATATAAACCATCTGACATGACTAGTAATGGATCAGCATTTAACAGACACAATATCTGTAATTTTCACATAACTTCACTTGGAAGTTTACTGAAGTTGAATTGCAGAGTTCCATTAACTACATTTTTACACAGGATGGTTGAAAAATGTAAGGTATGTGGCTAATCAGGAACTATGTTCCCTTATCTTCAGCTCATATCACTTGTATCATAGTTTATGTGTACAAACACTATAGTTAACCCAATGAGGTAACACATCAAATGCATATTATGTTGGTACAGGGTGGAATAAAGTAAGTACTGTATGTACCTACATAATAAAAGCAAATCAAATTACATCTTGGCTGCCAATCAGTAACAGACATAATATTAGTTTATAATTGAATAACAATGCTACCTTAAATTTGGCACAATTTATGTAATACAAATGAAAGTTCCATCAGATTACAAAGCAGAAACATGGAACTATATTTGGTAAAAAAAAATCCCAGTCTTGCAAAACATTAATGATTATGTACATTTTGTACAAGAATCATTGAATTTTTTGCCATGTCGAAGCATCCCAAGTTTGCCATATTAAATCAGCATTAACTGATACATATATATAGAAATGCACACGAGTTTGAAGCTGAAAGTCCAGTTTTCTTTGTCCATGGTAAATACAAAAAGACTCTTCCAGCTTAATGGATTTTTCTTAACCCCTGTTTGGATTTGATAGTAACATTTAATTTAGGTAACTCACGCTACTTGTGCTTAACCCTTTTGATTTCTGTATATGTACACACATACACAGTCTGCTTTAACAATTTAAAAACTCTACATTTTGCCCACAGAGTAGTTTATTTCAGGCCATTTAAATCCCACATTTCTGTCATGGTCGGAAAACTGTTCAATTTACATGCCACTTTGGGACAGTATTTTCCTTTTCAGACAAAAGCTATATACATATAATGGGGCAGTGTTATACTGTGCATCCCTTAAAGGTTAAATCAAATATCATGCCATGAACATGTGGGGGAGTGTAAAAAGTCCATACATTCTTAACTGTGGCACTGTGTGGAAGTGAAAAGTCAGCTCATGTTCAGCCTGTTTACTTCTGGATGCTTCATAAATTGTTGGTGATCTAAGCCACATAATCACATGAGTATGTTGCACAATGACTGAAAATATGAGTTCAAATCATGCATCAGGCATGGCAAGCAGGATAGATCATTGTCCATATGATGGTTTGACCAGAGTTCCTAAACTTTTCTAAATAGGTATCATACCAAACTAAGTACACTATGATGGTACACTTTTGTGACATCTGAAAACTCTAAAGAGCATATTTTGAAATCTATTGTAAATTCATAAATTGCCCTTTCTACTTATGCAATACCAGAATTTTCTAAAAATTTAATAAACCTTCACTTTTATCACTGAAACTTTTCTACCCAACTATCCAAAATATCCATACAGCCAATATATGTTCATCAAACCATAAAATAGTAGAAAGATAGGTACTTATGTTTCACATCAGAAACTAATTAAAAATAAACATCTTTGGGCAAACAAGCTTTAAATCCACTAACACAAATCCTGTGCAGAATCTACATAGTTACGCAGACGACATTTAAATGTGGTGTTAACACTTTCCTAAAAATGGAGTAGAAATGGATGAATGCCTGAATTTACAAGTAATTAGAACACATAGGTATGGGCATCAAACTGTCCTCACACTGTGTCTAATATTGCGTCCCCAAAATTTATCTCATTAACAGTCCTGTATCTTGAATACAAACTTGCCTGTAAATGGCACTTCAATCGAACTGCTACATCTGTGGAACTTGTGCAACGAAATCCATGTCATATCTGCATGCAGTAATTGAAAATCTCAATATTAATGTAGGAAGATTGCTGTATTAAAGGTCTTAACTGCAGTGCTGTAAATATAAAAAGTTAGCAACTAAAATAATAGTTTAATATGACTTTTTATTTATCATCAATGTAAATATACACTTTCTTTGTTGTACTACCATGATAGGAAAATTACAAATAGCATTGATGTGTTTGTCCTGCCAAATATGGAAAATTTTCATGCAGCCTACTGAATTTGAATGTGTTCTCCCACCCACTTCCAAATAATGCTTATTTGTTTTGATCCACCATATAGAACACAGAGTGATTTATCATACTACTACTATCCTGTCTGTGCATGTCACAAAACCAGAGTGATTAATATATTTATCAGTTTTCATTTCAGCTGTGTGCAAATGATGGAACCTGGAAAACTGACTACATATACTGGACATTTCAGGCGAGACATACCCGTTGGGTTGTATAGAATCACAAAATATATAGGTAAAATATAGTCAAACACAACTTGTTTAATGTTGAGACAAGCTATGTAAGGACATCTTAGTAATAAAAACATTAAACAAGTTGTGTTTGACTATATTTTATCTATATATTTTGTGATTCTATACTGGACATATTAATTAAATATAAATGTTATGTATAAGTTCTTAGGATAGGTCTAATCAGTCATTTTCATTTGCCATTATAATTCTGAAGAACAGCTGATGGTGTAACTTAAGTGCAACAACTACCTGCAGGTAATCAATGAGTTAAATGCCAGAATAACTCAGTGAATCAAATTACAATCAAATTAATTAACCCTTTAACACACAGCAGTAACTAAACTCTTAACACTTCGCCCATATGATGTATTTATGTGTGATGTATGATTCTCGCAATAAACGTGAACTATTTCCCTATACAATATTAACCAATTGGTCTCTGTAATGGGAGGCAGTGTGCTCTCTTTGAGGTAGAAAGTCAACTTCTAAATATCATCTGCACAGAATTCCTGTTTTAAAGGGTTAATTTATGTACTAAATAGACCTTCTGTGTTTACACGTTATTCCAGTCTCTTTCAAACATCCTGTATAAAATTCTCAAAATCTATTACAAATGTCTTGTTAAAACAAAAATCCATGCATCACAGTGTATAAATGAAAACAAAAACGTCAAAACAACATATTCATGACTTAATAAAGGAAATGTACATGTAAAATAATATTCTTTCTAAACCAATGAACACAAAGTTCATAAAACATTTCTTATGAAATCTGGCAGTGAATATCCGTAGACCATAACACCTAACAGGCAAGTGAAATTCTATTTCAAAAACCAACTAACTGAAACCTTTATAAATGATATTGAATATTAAGTTTCTGGAAGATGGCCAGATGATGGTTGGAAGGACCGTAACATGTTGCCATTCAAATAAGAATAACCAAATGTATTGTTGTGTTTGACGGCAACTGAACACCAGTTTGTTTATCCAATACTGAACATCTTAAATGGCAAGCAGAGGTGACCCTATCCCAGAGGTGCACAAATTCCAGGCACCAGGTCACTGTGGCAACTAAATTTTGCACAGTGGTGCCTAATATTTGTGGGTTCTCTGTATAGAAGTTTCCTTATTCTACCTTCTCAGCACTTAAGAGTTCTGATGTGGCACACACAATTTTAGAAAATGTCTGCAGCCTTGCCCTTGTATGCTGTGAAGGCATACAGTATAGCTACACTCATTCTTACTCCAACACTAGATGGAGGCGAGTGGTCAGCCTCGTGCCCCAGCTGCTTTACCCCCCAGGAAAGAGCCCCCCATTACCCATTGAATAGGAGGCTGGACATTTTAGAGAAGAGAAATTTCTTGTCCCCCTTGGGCTTGAACCCTGGGTCATCCATTCCATAGCCTAGTCACTTATACTGACTCTGCTGTCCTGGCTGATTTAAAATATATATATTTTTTGATTGGACTTCTTATACAGATCACTCACAAAGGGTTAAAACCAAACAAAAAGCATTCTGTATTTTATGGTGCAGTCCATACTTTAAAAAGGTTATGTACCATGAACATGCACACACTATCCGTTATTCCGTTTTCATTGCCATTTGCTAAGTTCTACTAAAATTGTGAGCAGAAGATCCTGTTATAAGAAAATTGAATTTTCACATTTTCTGTATTCATGTAATTAAATGACCACAGTTCTTATTCTATATGACCAGCCGTATTTGAGATTTCTGATATTTTAGTTGACCATGGGCAATGTGTGGATGTCATATGTGTGAATATTTCTGTTAATGTTCAGGTATGTGCTATGGAGCCTTACTAATGTATGGTTTGAAGAATAAAATTCACTCACTCTTGATGTGTGCTCTAATTTTCTTGGTTACTCTTGCTGAAGTCAGCTGTTCTTAATTCCAAGAGTTCTATGGCTAGTTGGTTTCAGAAATTAGTTGACATTTTAAAAACATATGCATAATACACCGATAAACTTGCTGTGCAATTAGGAAACTGTAAATAAAACAAATACTATGAACTATCAGTACAAATCACAGGTCATATACAATTACATCTTAGTAAATGCTAATTACACTCTTTCAGGCATCTAGGTTGTCCACAGAAACCTTTACTACTTTATTTTCTTACAAAACTTTAAGTGCTAAGAGACATGAGGCAAATTTTTGTTTCAAATTGAAGCTCAACTAACAAAGTTATATTTGCATTTAAATGTAATAACAAACTGTCCTTATCACACTTTTCATTTCATTGTTATAAGAATTTACAAATGTAAAGGTTTCTTATGGTCACCTGCATCATCCTGTAAGTTGAGATATAAATTCTTTTCTTCCCATTCAAGTTAGAAATTTCAAAATACAGAAGTTTGAACTGTTATAACATAGATACATTTTTTCATCTTATTAGCCATGCCATATCTCAGGTGGTAATCACCAACTTCTTATCATGGAAGCCTGGATTCAATACCAAAACTGTTGTGGGATTTGTGATGAACAAAGTGGTAATTGGAGAGGTTTTCTCTGATAATTTTTTTTCCTGTTAATTATTATTGTACAAATGCTCTATACTCGTCTATCATCCAGGTCTGGTGTGATAGGCTAATGTGTATTTGCAACAGCAAAGGATGCAGTCCCACCCCACTGTCACTACCTTAATGTTTACATACTGTCAACAGAAATATATACCTTACTTATGTATCAACACAAACATGGCATCCAAACAGATAAAGAAATTCAAATCAACTGTCTGAAAGAATCTACTGGTTAGGAGCATTACAGTGACTTCCACCACCTTGACGTAAAGTATGCCAACACCAATAATAAATATTCTTACCTCAGTAACACACAATACCACAATTTTAGTGATGTAAAACAAATGGCTCTGTGTTACACAAAATGAAAAAATGTGTATGCAGTATGAGGATTGTACTATACTCATATCTGTGTGAAAACCTACAATGATGTCTCATTAACCTTTGATTATTATTCCCTATCAATAATGTCATGTACCACACTCATAAAACAAAACAAGCATATACTTGATGGTTTTTGACAGTTTACCATGTGGTCTGACAATCCTGAAGAATGAAAAAGCATAATTTTTGAAAAGCCTTAAGAAAATATATATGCACTCCTTTTACTATGTAGATGAATTTTTCATGTGTACGGGTGATCTATAATACTGTTTTGTAAACTGTTTACGGTATTTTATACTGTAAAATTGTGTATACTTGTGTATTTATGACTTGCTCCACGTCTTGTTGTCTTCTTGACACAATTATGGATCCATGGAATGCCGATTTGTTTTTATGTTTGTATGTAAATGAATCAGAGAAATTATGAACATAGGTGTTGGGCATGCAAGCTGACAGACTTTCTCTACCCCAACTACATTTCAGACCATCCGTTTAACATAAATTGACTAAGCTTACCTCCATGCCTTATAAAAAAGGAAAGGTATATTATTATTATTATTAATAATGGTTGTAATTGTTACTGTCAATGACTTTGTAATGAAAGTGTTCTCAAATATAATTGATTTCAGTAAAATTGAATGACATGTCTTTCCAGAGGAAACTGTTAAAAAGAACACACCACAATAAAACTGACAACTGGAATGGGGGAAAATATGTGCAGGGGAGACAGTTGTTAAGACAGACAGTGTTCACTGTGTCCCTAACCAAACTTCATTGACCATTATTTTGCAGAGAAGTACCCAACGATCAATCTCTTTAATTCAGAGTAAACCTACTCTTTTTAATTTACATAAAACTTTCCAGTAAAAACCCAAAATTGTTTTGTGATCAACCTTCTCCTCCACCCCCTTTAGCTATTGTGCTTCCCACTCCCATGTACATCCGTGTATTCCACTCCCGTCATCAAGCCATTTCTATTCATACAAATGCTTATTTTGATAATCCTTGCTAGTGACAAGTGATATGGCTCGGATGACAATAGACAGAGAGAACTAACTCCATGGAGCAGAGTCCTTCCTGAGAAGCTAACAGGACCTCAGCTAGTCAAGAAATTCCCCACATTTTAAGGAACCTATATATTCACTACCACGTTCACAAGTGCCACCTGTCCCTATCCTGAGCAAGATCAATCCAGTCCACGCCTCCCTTCCCACTTCTTTAAAATCCATTTTAATAGCAACCTCCCATCTATGCATAGGTCTTCCAAGTGGTCTATTTCCCTCAGGTTTCCGGACCAAAACCCTGTTTTCCACAAGTGCCACATATCCTGCCTATCTCATTCTTCTTGATTTGATCATCTGAATAATATTTGGTGAGGGGTACAGATCATAAAGCTCAATGTTATGTTGTCTTCTCCACTCCCATGATGGACAGAGGGAAATGGTGAAGAATACAACCACAGTAACAAATTATGAAGTCTGGATTGCTGTAATGCCCCTGAACCATACAGATGGGAACATTAAGAACCAAAGCAAGTAAGAGAGAAATTAATTCTTCTACCAGCAAAAAACCACACATTGTTTGCACTGTAAAAGTGTTTACTCCTTTGAGTGCTGCTCATGTTTGTAAAGTGCCAACAGGGCAGACCCAAGACTATGTGAATTTCCAACCCCCACCCCAAAAAGCAGATATTAGCTTATGTTTTTGGCAAAGATGGAAGTATTTTGCACCTATTTTCCCTCTAAGTTTTTAAACTGCAGCATCAAAAATTGGTTTGTTTGTCCAACCCCTGATTCTGAGATCAGATAAATCTGTTGTACTGTATACCTGAAAATGTCCATTTTTTTTAATCTTTTTTATCTTTTAATATTTATGAAAACTTCCATCTTGAACAGCAACAGCAAAATGTCTTCCAGTTCTGCAAAAACTCCAGTGAGATAACTGATGTTTCAAATTTGTGCAATTTTTTTTTTACTTTTATATTTTCCCTCAAATTCGGCACCCCACTTAACTTGGCTCCCTAGAGCAGTGTTTCTCAACCTTTGTGAGACTGCAGCCCGGTAAATTATTTTTTCATAGGATGAGGGCCCATTCCCAACAAATTTACTCGTAAATACCTTTCCATTTTTTTAAGTTCATACATTAAACTAACATAAGTATTAATAATTAATTATGACATAATCATAAAGAATATTAGTACACTTATGTATACGGTGTGGCATGTTGACAAATATAAAATTACATTTAA
>Ga0123352_10004157_pt1 | contig 21249 bp, 10 predicted proteins | sample TergutLab28metaG_FD_89700 | JGI IMG/M metagenome (GOLD analysis project Ga0123352, IMG submission 89700) | Labiotermes labralis P1 segment gut microbial communities from Petit-Saut dam, French Guiana - Lab288 P1 | ecosystem: Host-associated > Arthropoda: Insects > Digestive system > Gut ...
AAGTTTTGTGCCAGTCACCCCAGCATATTAGAAGCAGTCCCTCCTGATTGCAGAGAAATGGATGTACCCATTGAGCTGGACAGCAATGAAACCATTAAAACACTAGGTTTGCTATGGCATCCATTGTTGGATCAGTTCCTGATTAGCAAGAGAACATGTGCTCAAAGGTTGCGAGAGCCTAAAAATTCTCCTGTTAGCAAACGTGTTAGTTCTTCTACCGTTGCTGCCATATATGACCCAGTAGGTTTAATCAGTCCAGTTGTTGTATACAAAATTTTCCTGCAGCAGTTGTGGTTGCACAAGCTTGATTGGGATGAGCAACTGCCATCAGAATTGTTGAATCAGTGGATGGACATGTATTTGCATCTGTCCCAAGTGAATGAGATAGCTGTTGATAGATTAGTCTTAGCAAAGGGACAGCCAACAGAAATTCAGTTGCATGGACTCTGTGACTCTAGCGAGAAGGCTTATGGGGCATGTTTGTATTTGCGCTCTGTTAATCAGCAAGGGGAAGTAACAACCAAACTGCTTTGCTTCAAATCGGGAGTTGCCCCAGTGAAGAAAGTCACACTCCCAAGGTTTGAATTATGTGGAGCTTTACTCCTAGCACAACTGATACAGAAAACAGTACCTGCATTGAATTTGAAGATTGACAGAATCTCGTTATGGATAGATTCTACAATTGTGCTTTCATGGTTAGCATCTTCAGTTAGTAAGTGGAAAACATTTGTTGCTAACAGAGTTTCTCAGATTCAAGAACTGACCGCAGGATGTGAATGGAGACATGTTGCATCTGCAAGCAACCCAGCAGATCTCATATCATGAGGCACAAATCCGGAGACCTTAAAGAAGTACAGGTTGTGGTGGATAGGTCCTGAATGGTTGAGTCAGCATCAAGAACAGTGGCCTAACACACCATTATTAAAGGCATCCAGAACCACCACGAGAACAATGGGAGGATACAACAGTTAAAGTTATGATTCAGTGTTCCCCAGCAGAATTTATCACCAGATTTTCATTGCTATCAAGATTGCAAAGAGTAGCAGCGTATTGTTTGAGATTTTTTCACAATGCAAGAAACCCGTCGTTAAGAAGGACAGGTTATCCTACCAGCACAGAATTACGAGATACACTGCACGCCTGCATTAAGATAGCACAGCAGGACATCTATGCTCAAGAAATCAGCGACCTCAGCAAGAAGGTTCAGGTTTCGTCGAAGAGCCAATTGCAACCTCTGCATCCATTCTTTGACAAGGAAGGTTATTTTCGAGTTGGTGGAAGATTACAGCATTCACATCTTCCATACGACCCCAAACATCAACTAATTTTGCCTCCTGTGCATCATATTACAGAACTGATTATAATGAACGAACATCTGAGGCTTCATGCAGGTCCACAACTTTTGAGTGCTTCTTTGAGACAGCAGTACTGGATACCGAGAATGAAGCATGTCATTCGTTCAGTGTTACATTGTTGTTTGCCATGTTTCAAGTTAAAGGCAGCAGCATCACAGCAGCTGATGGGTCAGTTACCTTTGGCAAGAGTAATAGTGTCACACCCATTTGTAAATGCAGGAATAGATTATGTGGGTCCATTTGAGATAAAGAGTGGCAATACTAGAAGCAAAACTACAACTAAATGTTACGTAGCATTGTTCATTTGCATGGCCACTAAGGCTATACACTTAGAATTGGTTTCTAATCTAACATCTGAAGCATTTATTGCAGCACTGAAACACTTTATAGCTAGAAGAAGGTAAATAGATCACCTCCACAGCGATAATGGCAGTAACTTTGTAGGAGCAAATAGAGAATTGAAGGAGTTTTTTAAGTCTGAAGAGTTTTTAAGGCAAGTGCACAGCTATGCAGCAAAAACATAATTTCAGTGGCATTTCATTCCTCCGAATTCACCACATTTTGGAGGACTGTGGGAAGCAGGTGTTAAGTCTTTAAAGTATCACTGGAAAAGAATTGTTGGCAAAGCATTATTGACTTTTGAGGAATTTAGCACTTTGCTTATACAAGTAGAAGCATGTTTGAATTCACGACCGCTCATAGCACTATCCAATGAACCTGATGATCCTAATTATATGAGTCCAGGTCATTTTCTTATTGGTGCTCCATTGACCTCCCTTCCTGAGCCAGACTTTACCAATACAACAATGAACAGCTTATCCAGATGGCAGTGAGTTCAACGCTTCAATCAGCAGTTATGGAAAAGGTGGTCATCTGGACTACTTGAACAGCTTGCAGCAATGCAGCAAATGGCCCAGCCAGCAACCAAACCTCCAGCCAGGAATGCTAATGTTGCTTCAAGAAGATAACTTACCTCCCATGTTTTGGAGATTAGCAATTATTAGTGAAACATTTCCAGGTTCAGATGGACACATAAGAGTAGTAACAGTGAAAACCAGTTCTGGACAATTTAAGCAACCAATTCATAAATTAGTAGCATTGCCTGTGAAATAATGCAGAAATCTTAAACTTTAGTAATATGGTATATCACGGGGGGAGTATATTTAAGCTTTCATTTTATCATATAGCAGACTAGGCAGAGCAAGTTATTTTCCTTCTCTTTTTTTCTCTTTGTTTTTATTCGTCGGCGCCTAGTGTTTGTCGCTGGAGTGTGTGTTCGTGGTGGGGTGTGGTTGTGGCTGCTGTGTGTATTAGCTCGAGAGCAGTGTGACCAGAGGAGTTGAGTGCCGAATGTAGCCGCAAGAGAAGTGTTGTGTCATTAGTGCCCACAATCCAGAGATTGAACCCAATACAGTTCACTATAGCAATTCCATACAATGGTAATCCTAGTTATGATTGGTATCTTAACATTACATAATGGAAATACTAACTGGCAAATGGAGACATTATGTGAAAGAAGTACAACCCACATATCTTGTATAATTTATTTGCATCAAGAAGTTAGTTCTTTCTGCAGCAATGGTAAAGGAGGCAGGGAGAAAACACACATCTGGGAGATGGTTTGTAAGTAGGTTAGTTTAGTGCATGGCTGCTTTTTGTTGTTCTCTGACAAACTGTTTACTAGGTGGGAATTTAGAGAATTAAATTGAACTGAACTTTGTTTGTCTTGTGGGAATATATTAAATGTATTGCAAACACTCTTTTCTGTCTTATAAATTAAAGGTTGATGCTTCACAGACATCCATTAATTAACCCTTTTGCACAGAATGACTACCTCAGTCGACTTGCATTATGATGCCGAGAAAATTGAAGGTCAACTGACGTTGTTGCTGGCAAGACGCAAAATAATGGACAACCATATAAAGTCGTAGACTTTTGCACTGGGCGTTGAATTCTGGCACCAGAAGGTTAAAGAATAAACTGTACATGATTTTATGGTTTTGTAGTTCAGTCCATATGAATGTCATTGATTTTCACGTCATATCATTGGATGGTGGACAAAACTGACATGCTCCATTCTCATATTAATTGTTGGCAGAACTATCCATGTCAGTGTTAGAACCAAACAGCCCGATGGTGGCACAGGGACGTGTCCACCTGGATGATAAAGGCAGCCTAGTGTGGCCTGTCATGTTCCTGTATCCAGAATATCAAGTTACTGACTTCATTCAAGAATTCCATGAAGATGAAACGTGAGTTTTCTGATTTTTTTTATAGTCTTTTGCACAGTTTTACTCTGCAAATTATTCTTCAGCAGTTTGGGCTTCTAATCACTGTTTCCATTCCAGTACAGAGGAACTTGCATCCAACATTCCGCATTATAAAGTTCAATTTTCTGTCCCTAGTTATTAATCTCACTATTGTGTATACTCCAGTTACAGCTATCCCGAGGCTAGTGTTTCAGTTCACATACCCCTGAAGAAACCTCAATTGAGGGTACCACTGTATATGGCTATGTCTGAATTAGGCTTTGTAACTAGCGCTTTTTATGTCAAAGTGTCACAGTTACTTGTAATTTCTTGATTTAAAACTCTTGCTTTGTTCTGAATGTTGTATTCTTCCTTTTGGGTGATACCCCAGCAACTGAATGTCATGTGCTGATGTTTCAGAACACCGTGTGTTCCATCATCATAGGTGGTGAAGATGGAACAGACAGAGTGTTCTGAAATGTTGCCACATAAAATTCAGATGCCAGGGAATCACCCAAATAAAGAAAACAACTACTTGTAATTTGTTGCACTTTCTGCACACCTGTTGTTGCTGTTTGGGTATTGACTGCAGATATGAACAAATGAATTCAGATTTTAGCTCTGGATTGTGCAACAGATATAGTTTCTTAACACAGGTTCTCCTTATGTACTCCAAGGTACTCTACATTTTAATCACTCCAGTTCACATTCTCAGATGTGGTGTGTTTGTCATTCCTGGTGAACATATGCTATAAGTTATTATTAATATGCTGTAAGGGTTCAAATCTGTTAACAGGTTCTCACAGCATCTCAGTACTATGTTCGATTCAGCTCCTGAATGGGATAGGGATTGTTGTTATATCCCTTCTGAGTTGAACATATACTATGAATGCAGATCTCATCACACTCTTCATGAAGTGGCTGCCAGTGACACACTCAGCAAAGTCCTTGCTCAAAGAACGTAAGTTGTGTTATACAGTTGTAGGTAAAGGCTAACTGTAGGAAAGGCAGAAGTCATGTATTCTGCACTACTGTCAATTTTTTTTATATATAAAACTCCATATATTTAAAGATTACAGTTTGTATTAAGTTATAGTGAACAGGAGGAAGGAAACAAATGGTAGGAATGCTCGAGCTGGTATTAGTATCCACCTTTACCAAAATATTTCTTCAGGGTAATAGCATCACTTATAGTAGGGGCCAGATAACCTGTCAGAGCTCAATTGCAGTCTACTGGCACTGTGGAAAGAACTGATTTTTTATTGGATACATCTGCAGGCAGTAAAAAAGTTTCAAAAACATTTCTCTTCTGGGATTTCATTCACATCTTCAGTCACTGTGGTTGTTTTGAAGCAGTATAGCAACTGCATTGTAGTGCGTGCCCTCTTACCAGCTGGCCTCTTCAAACCGGTGCCAACGACTGACAAGCACTCTAGTCGCTGCTGTAGTCCATAATGTTGTTCAGTGAGGTTTAGAGTCTTAATGTGAATGTTGTTGTCTTTCTAGAACTTTTCAAGTATTAAGTTTAGGTATTTGTAATATTACAATTTGAACCAGCAAATACACTCACTTTTATTAAACTCACAATAATATTCCAACACACCAGCTCCTACAAGTTTTGGGCCTCACTGGTGCAATCGTCAGGGAGCACACAGTTATAGAAAACAGTTGCTTCACATTTTTGCATGTAACAGTGCAGCCAACAACTCCCCCATATATTATATATGTGGTAGACTGAGTTGTGCTGTGTTTAATGTAGTACATGATGTTTGGATCATTATGTGAATGTTAAAATTAAATTGTGCTTTCTTTTCCAAATCATCCTGTCTCTGATAAATCATTTCATCACTCGTTTCTGCAAAACATATAGCATCAAAGACAAGAAATGATATATCATCCTTCTGTCCTTTGATGATGCACATAACAGACTTCACTAGCATTTATCAGTCACCAGTGACAACTGTGAACCAACCTGAGACACCTCTTGCACTGCCTGTAACAGGGCTAAATAAATGAAGACACAAATTTCATATCTTAAAAAATATGTAACAGTGTATGTGGTTTGAAGTTTTTACAGCAGTGAAGATTCCATTATGGTTTTCTGTGTCATAAACCTGCTTAGGCATTCCAGTAGTGCAGAGACAGATGGGAGGCAGTATGTTCCTCTGAACTGCTGTTCCTACTCAACTAGATTGCTATATGAAAGTAATTAGTGGTTGACTCAGCTTTGTATTCAAGTAAAACAGTAAAATTTATAGTTCTGTATATTTTACACGTCACATTTTTAAGATACGAAGCAAAAAAAGGTAAAATGTTCTGAACCACATCTCCAATTCTTTAATGACACTTGCTTATAACCCACAGTAAGTAATTTCACTGCACCATTTAACAGTGACAATTATAAGTTGTAAACATTCAGTTATGTAATAGGACAAAATCAATAAATATAAAGTCACTTATTTCTGTTTCAGTTATGTCATCTGTGGTGGTACTCCATGCTTTTTGGTGACTGTTAGAGGAAGCAAAGCAGAACTAAATTTACTGGCCAGTTATTCATGACAGACATACTGAAGATAAGAGGCTGTAAAGGTGAAGTTGTCTACATGTGTAATTAAGCATGGAGGAATGGAGGCAAGTGCTTGGAGTCATACTGTGGCAGCTTTACCCCCGATAAATCAGCCCTCACTAGATACTAGATAAGAGGCTGGGTGGGCACCATATCCAGCATGAATACTGTGACAAGCAGGAAAATCTGTGTTCCATCTGAGATACAGGAGTTTTCCCGTTGTCTAGACCCATACTTCTCAATCTATTTTAGCTCACGGAACCCTAAAAAAGCTACAGAACTTACTGAGGAATCCCTGTCTATCCACAGTAAGTCAAATATAAAATTAAATAGCAGCTTTTGTTTATCTTTTATGTACATTACCAGTAAAAAATCAAGAGGTAACCTCAAACCGACAGATAACCGCATCTTTTCACCTGACACTGCAACTCTGTCTACAGCTAGCTCTGCTGACTGACTTGACTACAGAATCAGGAAGCTTCTGGATTGAAGCAATGATTGATTGCCTGTGTGCTATCAGTGACGAAATGATTAGTGTCGAATGCTACCACACAAATTTCAGTTAATACGTATAAATTTAGGACAGCCAATAACTATTCCACCATTATGCATTTTGTCTCTTGGAACCCCTGACACCCATTTGCAGAACCCAGGAGAAACACGGGTCTAGACCGTAGGTTAGTCACTACACTGAGCTGTCCCAGCTTCAGAAGTGTTGAACAGAAATAAACATGTAAAAACCAGAATCAGTTGTGGTTGTGTGTACAGTTATACATCATTCCAGAACTTTTTCCATACAGCACTAAGACCATAAAGTTATGAAGACTAACAGTTATTGCAGTAACAATATTTAGCTTATTTTCTTTGTATTTCAAAGCGATGTAGCTGACATCTCCATTCTTGTCGAGTATGATGCTCTGTCAATCAGTAATCAGATCCCTGCTTTTCAAGGCATTGGTCAAAATGTTGTAGAAGAATGCTTCCTCTAAGATGAGGGCACGATAGTCCGAGGAGACGTCTCTGCGTAATGGGGATGATCAACAGTCCCTTATGTAGCACGAGTGGAGCAGAGCTGCTAATGTTTTGTATGAGTGTGAAGCCTTGGCTTCACTCAGACACACCTGTTTGGGTTCCTTTTTCTTGAACCCTGAGGATATCATAAGTCAACTTTGGGGGCAGTCTGGAACTTAAGCAAAGGAATAGGGCTCTCATGACTTGGCATCATATTACAGGACACAAAGTGCCTGTCAAAAAGGCCTATGTGCATTGGGACCAAAAGGACTCAAACCCATACACTATTCTATTCTAGGACAAGGACACTGTTGCCTAGAACAATTAAAATATGATTACCCCCTGACACAGTGTCATATCCCGGAAGACCTAAATCCTTGGTGCTCTTTTGGTTGAAAAGAAGTATTGTCAGATGGTCAGCGCTGTTTAATAACTACACAGATCCAGAGGATACATGCCCTAGCTATGGGTGTGCTGGAACTAGGCAGTGTAATGTCATAACATCACACGGCTCAGAGCCCAAGTCGCACTGAACCTCCTGTAAAGGTAAAGGTAAAGGTAAAGTTCACCCTACAACAAGCCATGAAGGCCCAAAGGCGGAGTAGAGGTATAGCTCTACTCTTTCCTTAATCTCGGTGCTAGGTGGAGGTGGGTGGTCAATGCCATGTTCCGGTTGCTTTACTCCCAGGAAACACCCGGTACACATTGTATAGGAGGCTGGGTGGGCCTCAGGGCTGGTCTGGACAGGTGCAGAAAATCTTGACCCCACTGGGATTAGATCCCCGGACCGTCCAGCCTGTAGCAATTCGCTATTCCAACTGAGCTATTGTGGCTCATACTGAACCTCCTGTACAATCTCAAATTCATTAAATAAAATAACTGACAATGCTAATATGTTATTTATGTAACAGAAAACTTTGCACATGTGAGTGTTTCGGCATACCATACTTGAACAAAACTCATTGATGTACAGGTAAATATACATACACTGTCAATAGTTTATAAAGTTGCTTTAATAATGTTCTGTTGGAAGATGGCAGTACAGTTCCAGGGGTTCTGTTGTAGAATAGTGTGTGCTGGTACCACAAAGAAATGTTTCTATTCCATGTACAGAGATGATATTTCACTTCACAGTCAGGTCTGGGGATTTTTTCCATTTTTGTGTGCAGTGTCTCAAGTTGCCTTTTGTTGAGCAGCAAATAACACTGCCTGTCGCTGAGCACCGCATGCAGTGCAACGTCTAACAGAACTTGGCATGTCAACATAAATACAGCACTGCACACTTCTAGTTGGATCACGGAGACCAGTTCCTGCACAGAACGCTAAGCGATGAATTTTCTGTAGATAGGTAGACACCTGATGCAGTGATTCAAGAGGTTGGGTTGGTACCCCTGCAGGCAACTTGAGCTTCATTTCTCTGAAGAAAACATTAGGTACGAGGCTCTCGGCAAATACAACACCTTTGTCAGCTATCAAACGACCTGTGTGATTGGCAGGCAACCTGCTGAATGCTACAAACCTGCACATAACAAAAGAATTTGTGACTCTGGATTGCCTGTGTGCAAGATATTTCATAATGCCAAATTCATTGCAGAAGTAATACACTGTCAGGTAAGATACAAAGATAAAAGCAGCGAATCAAAACTTCATAAGCAAAGGTTGTTACCTAAGGCACTATCCCAGAGTGGAAGCAAGCACTGGTAAATAGTGTTTGAAGAGCATTAAATCTCTGCTAGTGACCCTGGAGACAGTATTTATCACCCACTATACTTAACATGTCTATGATTTCATTTTTTTGGAGGTATTTAAAAATTCTGGTAGTGAATAATATGTTTTATAATACATCAAACTTCAGCATATGGCCTTTGAAATCCCACATTTCTGCCACAGCCAGAGCACTTTTCGATTTAAATACCATTGCTGGACAGTGTTTTGACTCTCGGTTGGAAACGATGAACATTTCATGGGACAGTGTTCTCCCATTCATCCTTTAGAAGTGAAACTGCATGTAAGAGTCAAGCAGACAGCACTTCTGCTTTGTGTTTGGGCGGTCATGAGTTCGAACCTTCTACCACAGACTCAATATTGCACCAGATTCTTTGTGGTTTTCCACAGTACCTGGTCTGATGTCAGGACTTTATACCTCAAATTAGGTGACTGCTTCTTCCTTCGGGATCCTGTTCAGTTTGCTAACCATTCAACCTTCAATGCTACACATTCTGCATTATTAACAGCACCATTAAATATGGCATAAATAATTAAACATGCATAAATCATTTATCATCTGAAAATGCATATGCTTCTATCATCACATCTTACTTCCATAACTGTATGTCGCTGGTAACATATTTTCTGTTGCATCCCAGACTGCAGCAATGGGACTGAACCCTTCCAAAGCTCCCTCTGTATTGTTCAAGGTGGACATTTAGGAAGTATGGAGGGAAGGTTTAAAACAATGTACTGTTAAAAATATTTTACCTGAGAAAGATGACCACAGCAACAACAAATTGCTTAATGAGGAACACAAAAATTCCATTGGAAACTCGATGATGATTATCAGAGCTCAACAGAAGTATATAAAATTCTGTACTTTCAACACAGATAATTAATCTGATCAGCACTCACACTTTGCAGAATTTTTTACCACAAATATCATAACTGTTACCACTGTTAATTGTTTAGGTAGACTTAGATCAGCTTCAGCCAAACAGACCTTCCATTGGGATCCTTATGCACAGCCCACAAAGATGATGGAAGTTGAACATTGTTTATTTCTCTGTATAGGACCTGTGAACAGAACACAAGTTTACAGTGCCAATATATAAATTATATTAAAGTTAGGAATGAACTTTTTTAGTGTACAAGATTATTAATTAGGAACAAAGTCAATAATTTCATACAGAAAATGTTTCCACCACATGCATCCACAGAATAATACAGGTACTCCTCACACATGTAAGGTCAAGAAATGTGATGTCACTTTTATGCAGCCATCTAACATAGGAACTTTCATAAAAATGAAATATCACTCATGACTTAAGTAATTGACTAATTTTGAGGGGAATGAGGAAAGGAAAGCAGACTAAAATAACATAATTTGGAATTCATTTCTGGCACTGTGATCTGCACAGATTATTGGTGGGGTGCCTTGGAAGGGAAGTAGCTATCAAAAGGCCTCTTAAGACAAAACCCAGAGAACAGGATTTGAACCCAGATTTCCAACATTCAAATAGTACTGCACATACCTTAGAATGCTCAAGAGGAGCACTGAAGACCAGAAATATGTTCCTAATGTGAAGCATACAGAGTAATGTGCAGTCATAATTACTAACTTAAATTCACATCACACTGAAAAATGCAATTCACAGATTGGTGTACATACCTCATATGTGAATGAATTCTCCTCTTCCTGTCCACTCATCTGGTCTGCAGCTTCTGTCTCCTGCAACAGATCACTGTCTCTCTCAAAGTTTACCTCAGCACTTAAATCCCGATCAAATTTCAAGTCACGTTCCTCTAGACCATCTTCACCATGTATGTTTCGCAGTTCGTCCTCCATTTCTTCTGTGCTTTAAAATACGAACAGAGATGTATACTGAAACATTCACTTTTACACAGTGATGCTTAATGCTTACTATCACAACAGCTTTAGAATATGCTGGGAAGTGCACACGTGACTTCCTAACTCTGATATATATTAACAATTACAATAGTTAAATAGTATTGTAGTGTTACAACATTGTGATGCAATTAAACAATATTAGCTGTTGCTATGACAGTAACGTCATGAATACACTTGCTCTCTTGTTGTGAAGTCGTGATTTACGTTCCTTATTTCATATGGCACGAGACCGTAAGAATATATGTAACTGGCTTATTTGCCACATGGAATTATGACATGTCATAATTCCCTAATTCCATGTGGCAAAGCACTTACAAGAATGTGAGATGTAGTCAGTGTGAATATTCTGTAAGTTTGAAGGTGTCATTGCAGGAGAGTGATGTATGATATACAAACACTTTGTTCTGATTACCATAATTTTGTAGCATGCAGTATCAGATCATATTGTATTTTTTAAACAAATGTACAAACGAGATCTGTTTTACAACTGTGAAACTCAGTGTTTCTTGTTTACTATATACTTAAGAGTCAGTATTAATGAAGTATTACATTAAAAGAAATAACACAAATACAATGTGATATTCTAACCCCGATCAAGAGTTTTTCGTGGGATGATGGAGAAGCATCGTATGCACCGCGTTTGGATTAAATGGAATGAAAAACAAATTCTCACTGATGTGTGTACATGTTTTTCTGGTTCCCGCATATTTTGGTTACCGTGGTCTGAATGTCAACGTTTATGTTGGCTATCCTGTCTAAGTTGATGTTCTGTAATAGATGGAACAATGACGAACGTGTATATACATACACACACACACACACACACATATATATATATATATATATATATATAACAATACATTACGACTTGCTTTTTAAATGTACCTCTTTGAGAGGACAATAAGTCTGGAGATGTTTGTCCAGTAACATCTCCAAAACTACGCTGGACAATAATAGACCGCACCCTCAACTGGATTGTACACTCAGAGTATTACATGTCTCTTCACACAAAAATTGAAATAATAACCTTGTCATGAACAAAACCCATAGCCTTCACTTACGTTACACACACGCACACACGCTTCGCATTGCTCATGTTTTGGTGTTGTTCGCAATGTATGTTGGCCACTCTGCAATGGCCGTGGAAAGTGTGTAACCACTGAAAGTATAGGACATCAAGTACTATAATCTGTGACCAAGTATGATTCGTGGTATGTGACGATGTGTAACAACCAGGATACACTGAATACACGAAAATACAAAAACATGTGGGGCAATGAAATGAAGGAATTTGTGATGAGGAAATCAAAATATGTCAATTTCACGTTTCATTTGTTAATCAAAGCAAACTAATTCCGCGTCTTTCCGTAACCAAACTTCCAAGGACTGAACCCGTGACGTAGGTTGACCAACGACCAGAATTTCGCAGTACAGCCCGAAAATGGACCTAAAATCCAGCTTCCCAGAACTGGAGTGAGATGTCTCAGAATCAGTTAAACGAACTCTTTCTTTAAAAAACCTAAATGGCAACACCGTTTAGCTGCAAGAGCGAGGGCACACTGTAGCCATTTCCGCGCACCGGGAACTATCTGAGAAAGGAATCCGCATATTCTGACATTAATCCTATAAACGCCGAATTAAATCACATCGGCCATTTGCTGGCATCATTAGGAGCTCACCATATTCTCCACGTTAGCAGGATTAGGGTTAAAGGAGCTGTTTTAGTTTTGAACATGAAGGCGTCCATCAATTTGAATGAAATGTGCTAAGAATTTTGTATAATAAAGCCTACACTTGTACATTTATTGAACTATGAATCCAAACAAACTGTTGATGTTAGTGACACATCGTGTCAAGTATTTCTGGCGGGAGACAGAGGACTCAAATTTTACACGATTACTCTCCTTTGTACTCTATTTCTATGCGCAACGCTTACAGGGGAGCAAGTTTCCTCAATTGTGAACTGCGACTGGAGAAATGAACGAATTAGAGCAGCGTAAACTTAAAAAAAAAAGTGAAATTGAGGTAAAGATGGACTATAAATGCATTTGTAAGGACTTTTGCACATTTGTGCTAAAAGTAAAAATATTCTAGAAGCAGCGAAGTCAAACAAAAGTTTGTTTTTGGAATCAAATAATGAAGATTGATTATAAATACATTTATAAGGATTTTACACGCTTATGCTTAAGGTTAAAATATTCTCGAAGCAGCAAAGTAAAAAAAAAAAAAGTACGTCTGTGGAATCAAATAATGGACCAAAAGTGATAAACTGAAAATTTTGATTTTTTTAGTACTCATAAATTGCAACAATGCACTCCCCCGTTACAGGTAGACTATACTGATTTTAATTGTCTGTAAATTGTTGGTTAAATAAAATGTTTTAGTTCTTATACTATTTTTATTAAAAATCCTGATTCTTGCATTTTAAAGTTTGACATTAAATTTTTAAAATAATGTGTAGCTTTTAACATTAATTATCACATGTACATTGAAGTCAAACCGCTACAACTGCAAAACTGATACCGTACTTTATTGCCATAACTCCCTTTATGCCGGCATGCCGCGGACTTTGTCGGTATGTCCCGCAGTACGGACATGATAAGGTGTTCTCCATACCCTGTAGATTAAGGCACCGCGATTCTTCGAATCGTTGGGAACTACTACCAAACAACACAGAAAGAACTGAATCCTCAGTCATACCGCCGCGAGAACCTCAGATCTCGCGAACTTGTTATAGGTCGCGAATATTAATATTGGAGGGCCACAGAATCTTCTCCACGATCATTTGTGAGCTGCGTACTGTCATTAAAGAATTGCTAGACATACGTAATGTGTTTGTCCGGTGTTATTTAATTTCACTATCAGGGCGTTATTCTGTGAAATTTTGGCCTCTACAAAATCTTAATCCTTAACGGTAGGAATATTGGTGACAGCGACGCGTGTTTCTTTTGGGGGCAGGCGATGGCGCGTGTGGATCATTCATTGTGTCCACCTCAAGTTTTTATACCACTGAAGTTTCCGTTGCACTTCACAAGTTCGTTGTAAATGGTTATAACGCGTCACGTCCACATGAGACAATTTATTAATTTCTAAGACATTATCTTGGAGTGTTTTAACGTCACTCGTGTTAAATGTAGCTGGTGAAAGGTCAGGATGCTGTAACGAGTTCAGAACAGAAGATTAAATAATCTTGTGATATGCAAAGATTTGATGTGCTTACAGCATTTTTGCTGAAGATTCAAGCCTTCTGGGATGTTACACCGTGTCTGCTATTCAATAGTTGCCCACGTTGCTAATTGGCACCTAAAGGGGCATTTCCAGAATTCTTCTGGGCATCGGAGTGCTTGGAAAAATGGCCCCCCTTCCCGCCATTTTCATGCTGATTGAATTTTAAAAAATCGCTTGAAAGATGCTGATGTTGCAGTGTATTACTTTTGTCTAAAAACACAATAAAATGGTGGAAAACGAACATTTTGGCGTGTGCAAATATCAACCTTTAGTGTGGTGCTAGCGAGACTTTTATAGGCCGCTGGGTATGGTCTTAAGTCAACATAGCGCAGCGTATCAACGACCTGAATCTTCTGAAGACCCGCAATGAAAACTACGGTTTCCGATTCACGTATTGCTTACGCACTACTGCCTCTCAATAGTGTCTAACGAGTGACTGAACCTTACCATTGCATGATTCAAATTATGGCATTTTAATCAGTTATTTTGTGCGAAAATATGTCGAATAAAATTTGTACATTTCATGAACATCTAAATATTCTACGTCACTTTCCTTTTGATAACATTGATTTTCAGGTAAATGCAAGTGTTTTTCTCTCTTTCTGTCCCGTGTCTATGTACCTAAAGTCCCCATACATACCATAAAGGCATATAAGGAAAGCGAAGGTGTAGCTCCACTCCTTAGCCTTGGCACTGGACGGAGATGAGTGGTCAGGCTCACGTCTCAGCCATTTTTACCGTCGGGGAAAGAGCTGGGTGCCCACTGAATTTCTCTGGATTTTTGGTGCACATGAATATCTCTTACCCCTCTTACCCATGCGGGGATTCGAACACTGATAGTCCAGACTGTCCACTACATGGCCTCCACCAAAAGAGGGCTACGTACAGGGACTCGCGCTCCATAAATCGGCCACTGTCCTAAGTAAACTACATATGGGGAAATTCCAACGTGTTATTGATATCACATTTCGCATATTGAACAACTTGCAATAATACATAATTTAAATGCAACGAATTTAATTCCATAACGCTATGCGAATCCTAATTCTTGGAGAAATGATACCGTGCAATACCCTAAATCGGTATGAATCCACATGGCGTCACAGAACAGACTACAATTTTTATGTGGAGTGTGATGAGAACGCCATAGTCATGTATGTCAGTAGGGACAGTGGCTTGTTATAAAACATCGTAATTGAATTGTAATATGCATTTAAGGAACAATGTTCGACATATTCAGCGATATTCTTTGTCTTGCACTAGAATCACATTTCGTTGGGTTGGCTAACATGTTCAATCGTAAACTCGCGTCCGATCTAAGCTCTGGTCACCAAGCCGGCGCGCACAGCAGAACACTCACTGGTTTAGTAGTGGGAAGTTATTAGACGAGGTTTGTGTATTTGAAGTTGTGTTGCCCCCGTCTCTCTCTCTCTCTTTCTTGCAAGATTGCCAGGTGTGTAGAATACGGTGGTATATCCATTCCTTATGTTTCCTTGACTTAAAAGTGCTTCTCTCTTTACAACAGAATTTATTTTGGTGTTGACAGAAGTGAATATTATTGTGTTTGTACAGCGGTGTTAAATTTGTTGTGAAATTAGGTGCAGTGTTCATGAAGACCCAAGTCGCAGCCTGAAATCAGTTTCAGCATGAATGTATCAATGCTTTGGTGCGGGTTTGCACTTTTGCTGCTTTGTTCATTTGGTGAGTAACAGCAACATAACTCTGTACGCTCTGTTACATTCGTATATGTGTCATATTGTGTATCAAGGGATTTTCGAAGTTCTAATGCCTCGAACATGTTTATAAATGCGAACAGGTCTAAACTGCAAATTCTTCAGTATCTCTTGATCCCGAAAGTTGGCAGAATGTATTGAAAACCAGCAGCGAAAGCTCGATGATTACACCACACTGTTACTTCCATATGTATGCACATGTCAGAACCGTTTTTTTTAATCAGAGGTGTAGGTTGTGGTAAATTCCATGATTTAATTGGAAGACCGGCTTCTTTAATGCGGTTGAATTGCAGTTGCAATGATGCATGTGTCTGTAATTCGCTTCGTGCTAATTTAATGCAATACGAAATAGCTGTTCTTCGAGTTGGCATCAGACTTTAAGAATAGTGTGTGATAATCACGCTACAGCACATACCGAAGGCGTGTGTTCTGAATCATCATTCTGCATATTTCATGTATCCACCTTGCCAAGCCCACGGCAAATGCCGAGGATGAAGCCTTTACAGCTTTAATCATTTCACACCCCACGATACTCACCGTCAATTACTCACTTTCTCTTCGCCCGATATGGAACTCTTCGACATGGACGTAGACTTTGTTTCAGTAAACAGTAGACCTACATGTGCTGAACAAAATAATTATCTTGTTAGTCTTACAGGATTAACAATATTTGGAAGTGCTTATGAACTAACAGCACTACAGTGTGGCATGAACAAGGGATGCAAGTTGTGTGCCAGGTAATTGCAGTGTTTTGAGGAAGTGCAAATTTCTCCATGGACATTATCGTTATGTAGTTTCATTCGAGTCACGTCAGAAAACTGGCCCGAAATGTAAAGGAAAAACAGCTGAATTGACACTGTAACGATATTGTAAATAAGTATTGATTCTGTGTGAGAAAGTGTGATGAACTGTGGAAGCATTAGAATAACGTGCTGTGATGTCGAAGTGGATGAAAAGGGGTGCCACCAATTTCCTTCTAGTTTCTGTCGTTAAAGTGACAGTAATGTCGTGTTTCATTTCGCTCCCCCGAGAAGCGGAATACTTATTTAGATGTTATGAATATGCTCGTTATCTGCTAGAGTTCCTCTGCTTTAGTGTCTGTTCGCTCACTTCCCTTCGTCTTTTTGACATCGAATCTGAGTTAAAATTTGTGTGGATGAGTAGATCTGACGTTCTCACAGGTATGACTGTTAGCGTTTCTGTCAGCTGGAATGTGACATCGTTAATCAAAATCCATTTTCTGCTTCAAAGAAAACGCGGCATTGTTCTTTGTTGTGGGAATTATACGAAACGTAAATACCCTGTGTGGACAGAGCGCAGAGCTGTTAGTGTTAGAGCAGGTGGTACATGTAGTAACCACTGTGCGAGGGAAATGTGCAAAGGCGTGTGATTGTGAAGGTAATTAATTTTTTTGGATGCGGGTGTGGGTTGGATGCAAGGGGTTCAGGGTAGGGACTTGTGATGTGCCTTGCATTAATGAATATGATAATTTTTTGGTCGACTGAGAAAAGGTATCATGATGTTATTTCGTGAACTTTGGCCAAACTAGTGTTTTTTTTAGAAAACTGACCACACGTGTTGGTGTATTAAGCTGAATTTAGTGCCTAGATTTGATTAAAAAATGAATGTTTTATCAAGTATAGACCGTATCTGGTCACCAGCGATCAAATAAAGCAGGTTCAGAGGAATGGGGCAGGTAGGACGCGTAGAATAAATCAGAAGTGCATACACAATTTAAGTCGGGAATCCTAACGGGAACAGGCTACTTGGAAGACCTCGATGTGAACGGAAGGAGGACTGTTTTGAGATTTTAAGGCGTTGATGAGTCGTGTTAATTGTAAGGCTCTGTAGGGTTTGAATTGTTGATGTTCTGAATGAAATTGGGGAGGGGAACTGGGCAAGAATTTGACGTGTCGTGCAGTTGGGTTATGAAGTTCAGATTTCTTCGCACCTCAAGTGTCAAATTACACGGAACAGAGACCTTTTTGAGAAGCTAATAGTTTTCTTACCTACTCGAGAAATATTTCCCTTCTCATTTAACCTAATGGTTTATTACCGTTACCACCAGAGTTCTGTGTTTGTCCCGATCCTGAGCCAGACGAATCCAATCTACAACATCGCACACTATTTCTTTAAGATGATTTTTAATAAGTATTCGCCAGCCCAGGTCTGTGTTTTCTTGTTTTGATCGCCTCAGTAGAGGAGTACAAATTGTCAGCTTCTCATTGTGCAGTTTTCTCCAGTTTCCCATTAAATCACTTTCTCGATTTTAGATCCAAAAATTATTATTCTCAGCTCCCTATACGCCAATACACTCATTATGTTTTCTGTTCTTAAACCTTAAAGCCCAGTGGTTACTATATGTACCACGAGGTTTAATTTTAAAAGGTACCACGTTCTGCCCACACAGTATATTGATGTGTTTTATGTGGATCTCAGAACATACAGCGATTATTTCCTTATACAGCATTAACTGACTGGTTTTTATAACCAAGACGGAGTGTGTTCACTGCGCGGTACAGACTGAGTCTTTAAGTAAATTCGCGTTAATGTTCGTCTTTAAAGGGTCATTGTGAGAGACAAGTTTTGTGCCCATACAAAACAGTGCTTAAGTTACGGTTTTACATAAGACTACCAGGCCTTTCACCCCGATCGAATATCTGATTCATCCTCCGTCAGTGGGCGTCATCACCATTTATCATCTTAATTATCATCGTCGTCACTATTCAGTGTATTTTTTGTTTTATGGCGGAACAGCCTATGATGGTCCAGGGCATCCTCATTGAGGCTGGACGATCACACACGGTAGCACTCCTCTGGACGTGGGATCAGCGCGACGCAGAAACCTCTACCTGACAGCACAGAACCCTCAAAATCCCGCAAGCGAGAGGCCGCAGACCCAAGCCTTAGACCGCGCGGCAACTGGGATCTGCATTAGCTGTATTCCCATTTCTAATACACACGCGTTGTCCAGGGCTGTCCTGCTGTGTGCCTCCTTATGTCAGTACCTGCCTCTCATACACATAGAGATTAACAAAACAGGCAGTGTACAAATGACGCAATACTGAGGCGCGTTCGTGCAACTGTTGTGGTGGAAAAGCATATTGCATATCATGAATGTGTGTCTGTGGCATTGCCTTAGTTACTCGGCCCGCAATTCGCAACTTTCCTGCGCCGTATTATATTGTCGTTTGTGGTCGGTCTGGCGGTACCATATTTTCCCCCACATTTTCTCATAAACGGCACGATTTTTTTTAAAAAATAGTTATTGAACTTGAAATGTGTGTTTTGATTTTCACTACAACGTTTGTCTTAAACATTTCTCATTCTAAGAAAAATTCAGTGATATATTATCATGTGTGCATACGTATTCATGTACAGTACCCGTTATTTTGACATATTTAATGAAACTTCAGTTTTCTCGGCAGATTTTGAGGAAAAACATAGTAATATTAAATTTAATGAAAAACCGCCCAGTTGGAGCCGAGTTTTTTTCCATGCGGACGGACAGACATGACGCAGCTTATAGCCGGTTTTCGCAATTTGGCGAACGCGCCTAAAACTGTTATTGGAGGCATTTGAGATTTCAGGTTCTCCCCTGCTGTAAGTATTAAGATTACGGTTTGCCGGGTTGTGATGCCGTGTAGTTTGGTAGATACGTAGCATCTGCTGTCCGTGGCATAACGTCCCAGAGTTATTCGTAAACCTTGGCGGAAATGTCGGTGAAACTTGATCATATGTGTGGTAATCTTAGTGCTACTGATACACTGGGCGGTGCTCTGTTTCGGGCAATGAAATGGGGCAAATCTGCTGTACAAGGTCTACGTATTTACTCCTTAACCACATGCTGCATCGATGGCAAACGTTTATGAACAGAGTCCTTGACGTTGCCTGTGCATGATTCTGTCCGGCAGCTGTTGGCAGGAGAGCCTTTGTAGCGAAACAGAAGAAAGGGCTGCTGTTGCCGATGTGAAGCAGTAGACCAGGCGGTTTCTCTTTCTCTGGGGTGGAGTACATCGATCGGCATTGCCTAGACGTGGTCCGCTACATCGACCACGCTGCGCACGCATTCCGCTCAGAGTTTGATTGATTTCTGTTGTATTGTTGTTGAAATTCACGTGTCTTATTTGTGTAGTTATGCGTGGTTTTACTCATCGAGCTGTAGTGTCAAGAGGATAACATCCACTGTTAACTCTAAATGCTTTCAAAATAAGCTGCATCCGTAACCGTCTTAAACAGGGCGGTTATTGTGTGTACCAACCTTTGAAACCGGTGGTTACTATACGTACCGCCAGGTTTAACACCAACAATCCTACGTATTGTCTACACAGTGTGTTTATGTGTTCCGTGTAATCCACACCATAAACAGTGATTTATACAGCATTAACGTTTTGTCCTTTCTCACAGAAGCACACTGTGTTTTCTGTGAGGTGCGAACGTAGATTATTTATAGTCTTTAGAGGGTTAGTGGGTCGGATAGCTCAGTCGGTATAGCGACTCGCTACGGGCTGGACCGTCCGGTGATTGAATCCCGGTGGGGGCGAGATTTTCCGCACCCGCCCAGACCGGCCCTGCGTCCCACCAAGCCTCCTATACAATGGGTACAGGGTCTCTTTCCCGGAGGTAAAGCGGCCGGGGAGTGGCGTCGACCACTCACCCCGTCTAGCGCCGAGGTTAAAGAAAGAGTAGAGCTGTACCTCCACTCCCCCTCTGGGCCTTCGTGGCCTGTTCAAGGGTGAACTTTACCTTTAACTTTACCTTCAGTGGGTTGAGTTACCAAATACCTGTAGCAAGGGTACAAAACGCCGGTTGACATCTTGTGCGGTCCCCAGTATCGAACGTGCTTCAAGTCACCTGTATGGCTTTTAGAATTTTGAGATTGTTCCATGATATTTGGAAAAATGTGTGTGCTGCTGTAAGCTATACGTAAATTTCAGTAAGGTCTTTAGCAAAGCGGACCGTAAAGTGAATCAGGGTTAGGGATATTTCACTTGAAGGCGTAATTGATTCTTTCATACCGTCAGATACAAGTAGTTGTGTTCGATGTGTAAAATGGCCACTTGTTATGGTCAATAGTACGGATATGCGTCGCTTAACGACGGGATGCATTCTGAGAAATGCGTCGTTAGGTGATTTCGTCGTGCGAACGTCATAGATTGTACTTACACAAACCTAGATAGTATAGCCTACTGCACACCTAGACTATATGGTATAGCCTTTTTCTCCTAGGTTACAAACCTGTACAGAATGTTACTGTACTGAATACCGTAGACATTTGTAATACAATGGTATTACGTTATATTATAATACAATATGTTATATTATAATATGGGCCCACCGTCGTATATACGGTCCGTTGTTGACCGAAACGTCGTTACGCGGCCCATACCTGTACAGTGGTATACCATCAGACGTCTAAGTGGTAATGTCCGTATTACAGCAGTAACGTGTATCGAAACCTAACATTCAGTTCGTAAATGATGAT
>Ga0123352_10004159_pt1 | contig 21236 bp, 18 predicted proteins | sample TergutLab28metaG_FD_89700 | JGI IMG/M metagenome (GOLD analysis project Ga0123352, IMG submission 89700) | Labiotermes labralis P1 segment gut microbial communities from Petit-Saut dam, French Guiana - Lab288 P1 | ecosystem: Host-associated > Arthropoda: Insects > Digestive system > Gut ...
GAGACGCGCTGTTGGATATTTACCTTCTCAGACCTGAAGGTTCGCTTATCTCTTTTAATATTTTGCCTGGAATAAGCCACCGTAACTGGGTTTTATTGGATGCAGAGTGGGATGAAATTTGTCTGGAGCCAAAAGTTGAAAGTGTACCACAAAACAGATGTTTTAGGTTTGCAAGCATTTCTTCGGGAAAATTTAACCTGTGGGCTGGAAATGGCAGTTGCGTAGCGCAGAAATGGAAAGGTTTTAAGGATGTAATTTTCGAGGTTGTTGTCGAGGTCGAAGGGGAAGCATGACGATAATAAAGAGGCGTATTTTGTTGATTCAATTTGTAACAGTGCCGGACACAAATAGACAGATCGTGAATATTAAAGTATAAAAATTGAAGTGACTGTGAGAATAAAACTAAAGAGGCCAAACCACACATATCCTTCTTGTCATCCAGTCGGTAGACACTGAACGGTTCCTGTGACCACAACGCGTTATATTCGGCTGGATGGAGTTCGTGTTCCCGTCTTTGAGATTTGGCCGGTTATAGCAAATTTGGCGCCCAACTGTGAGGCACGATAGGTTCGAAACCATCGAAACGTCGAAGAAGGAAACTGACTTCAAGAGCCAGATGCAAACAGGAACAACGACCAACCGTATCGTCTTCCGACGTAAAGCGACGACTTCACGCTGCCTTCAATACCACAGCCGAACCGAAGGAGCGAGCCGTAAGCAGAGGACATCTTTCGCTAATAAACAGACCTCCATCTGCCGTACCTTCGCCGTTTACTGCAAGAAGACATACGCCGACGACGACCACAGTTGTCACCTTTAGTCTCACAACTGTGCACCCCAAGCAAGTGAAAGGCGAATCGTGGAGCTTGCGTGTGTTTGTGAGGTTACTAGTGGAAGGGAAATGGCAGGTAGACACCTCCGTAACCGAAGTAATGCATCTGTAGAGGACAGTATTGTTCGTAGAGACAGTAATGATGTCGAGGACATTAGTAGTCTTGACAATACTGCAGTCAATCAGGGGGCAGAAACAGAAGGAAATGTTATGTCAGAGTGTGAAGGTAATAATTCTGAGAGTATAGTCACAACTGAAGTAGGTGTTGGTATGTCAACTAGGCAGCTGCAAGACCTACTGACCAATGCCCTTTCTACTTTGAGGACAGACATTGTAACAATAATAGAAACAAACAATTCGAAATTCCAAGCTGAGTGTTCAAATTTAAGATCACATTTAGATTCCAAACAGCAGGCAGAAACAGAGAATATAACAGCTAAGATACGACAGGAGAATGAAAAACTGTCTGAAAAACTGACATAAAAATTACACAGTGAAGTTAAGAAATGTTCTAGTGATATTTGTACTTTGGGAAATGACACTGAACGTAAGTTTCAAGAAGTCACTGCAACTAGAGGAGATGTAAGAGATTCTTTGAATGAAAGGATTGACGCACATGTGGTAGCTACTAGAAAAATGACAGACAGGTTATCCCAAGAAACGAATGCTAGAGCGGGACACCTACTTGACGATATTAAGGAGTATAGGACAGAGGCAGAAAATAGTTTGAAGGAATTCAGGCAAGACTACAGTCAGTTCACAGAACAAATGAACTCGGAGCAAGCAACTTGGCAGAATAGGGCTCGGGGAAAAATGGACAAGGTGAAAGACAGTGTCAGATTAATAGAAGATAGGGTTACTGAGATTCAGGCAGCGGCGCAGAACAGTATTCAGAAGGTAAACATGGAAATTACATATTTTCGGGAACAGCTAGCAGCTAGACAGTTAACTGATAGTGCGATACCCAGTCAGGTACTGCCAGTGACGGCCGTCGATGTAGAAAATAGTAGCCAATCGAATTTAGAATTAGCAGCTAGTGCTGATAACTACCACATGGGCAATTGTAATGCTAATAATTGTGCTACGACTGTGTGTGTGTGGCAACGCTACATCTCAACCAAATGCTAATAATACTTTAGAATCTGTTATTATAAATGTGACATCTGATGTGTTTGCTAACAATTCCCCTTTGAATGAACTGACCGTGCCCAATATTCATGATTGCTCGAATCAAATAGTATTGCACTTCCTACGTGATCTTCATGAATATTACAGGATCAGTAATGTCCCTGAACCATAAACCATAGGTGATAAGGTTATGAAAGCATGTGCAAGGATGAGGAAGAAGACAAAAGACCGAAGGCAACAGAGAAAGACGGGAAACAAGACATGGGGACGTAGGGTGAAGGAGAAGGTCCTTGTGAGGGCACAACCAGCTTCAGGTGCAGCGGTCGGTGTAATGGCTAACTTTATTCGTTCGTCTGTATGAAGGAAGGCCCATACACAATTCCTAGGGTGATACCGCCATCCACATATGAGCTGTCAACCGCCATTGGGAATGTTAGAAGAGAATTCAATAAAAAGTCTCTGAAGCCTTACCTAGAAGAAGCCTCTAATGCGGTAGGCAGCATTTAAAGTTATGAGATTTGTTTTGCTTATAAAATTTAGTTTTTTTCCCCTAGCAAACACAGCAGATACGCATACCGAGTGAATGCAATGGTTTTATGAATATGTAGGATATAACTCATACACAGACAAGGAAAGTGGATAGCAAAAGTAAGGTTAGAAATTAGTGACTAAGCAGTTCAGATGTCTGATGTAATTTAACTGAAAAATGATTATGACTATTGTGATTTTAAGTAATTCTAGCAGTATATGAACACTGATTACTGTTATTATGATTATTATTATTATTACTGTTCTTATTCTGGGTTTATTTGTGTAGTTGTAATTTCATACTTGTGTTTTTTTTGTCTCCCTGTTTTAGTAGCACGTAAGTTAATCATACAAGCATTTTTAAATTCCAAGTTTTATTGGTAACATCTAATTACTGAAGGTTTTTAACAAGAAGACTAGGCTTATAAAAGTTATAAAATGCTGAAAGTTTAAACGCATTGTGTTTTGAAATGTGTGTACCGTGCATGATGTAATGTGAACGGCATTGAATTAAATTTTATCAGCTTACAGCGTAACTTCAAAATTTATATTCAGGGGGAGATGTTGTTACCGTTGATCCTGGTTCGAAGCCAGATCAAAAATATGCTCGGCGGAGAGACAGGCAAAAAAGGTGAAAAGAATAAAGTAAAATTTAGGAATTCCAGCAAAAAAGGATTTCTCTCGTGTGCTATAAACTGGTACATTGTGAGAATGTGGACTGCAAGGTTACTTGTTTTAAGTTTATGACTGTGTTTATCACGCGAAGGGATGAGGCATGCTTTTATCTAGGGTTACAACCATATTGCCGCTTTGTTTCCCTGGGAACAGTACATTCTGTGCCCCTTTCGGCATACATCAATCAGACAGATGTTATGCTTGATGAGAGTAGAGGCCGTGAAGCTAGCACAGGCTGGGTTTGGGGACTTCTTAGCGGACACGCGTGTGAGCAGGTCGAAGGGGAAGCGTGACGATAATAAAGAGGTGTATTTTGTTGATACAGTTTGTAACATTGCCGGACACAAATAGATAGATTGTGAATATTAAAGTATAAAAATTGAAGTGACTGTGAGAATAAAACTAAAGAGGCCAAACCACAAATATCCTTATTGTCATCCAGTCGGTAGACACTGAACGGTTCCTGTGACCACCACGCGTTATATTCGGCTGGGTGGAGTTCGTGTTCCCGTCTTTGAGATTTGGCCGCTTATAGTATCAAACGTTATGTACCTCAAAAGTATTCTGATTAAAAATCCGGACCCTCAATACCGTAATAAGGAAGTAAAATGGCTAAAGTTAAAGGTTAGGAAAATGCGCAATAAGAGAAAATTTGGGCAGCCTTACCAAGCGGAACTGAAACGATTATCCAAGGAGTTACTGGTAGCAAAGAAGAGAGCTCAGGAAACATTTTTACGTCCGGTCTTACAAAAGGAAGGTAGATTCTGGACAGAGTTCTATAAGTATGTTAAACGTCCTAAAGGAAATGCAGAAAATATTCCGGCGATCAAGGACCATAATGGCAAGCTCGTTACAGATCCATTAGAAAAGGCCAACTTACTAAACTCTTATTATGCGTCTCTATTCAGTTGCAGAAGTAATAAACCGCAGATTCAATGAACACATTCAGGTAAACCCTTCACAATTAGTATTAACATTATAAGGAAGCAATTATCAGCAATCGGGAAAAAGAAATCCGTCGGACCAGACGGCATTCATGGGGAAGTTTTAATGTTAAGCGGGAAAGCCATGATTCCATACCTCACAAGATTGCTGGATATTACGATGAACAATACGACTATCTCAGATGACTGGAAAAAAGATATAGTGGCTCCATTTATAAAGGGGGACATCGATCGGTAGTGGGAAACTATAGACCGGCCAACTTAACCTCGGTGGTTTGAAAACAAATGGAGCACGTTTTAGCAGGGTACCTAGGAGAAGTCTGGGAAATGAGTGGGTGGTTATATGAGGCTCAGCATGGTTTTAGACCAGGGTACTCGTGCGAAAGCCAAGTAGTTACGGTTTGTCAGGATATCGCGAATTCATTGTAAGAGGGATTCAGGACAGATGCAATAATAATAGATATTTTAAAAATATTCGATTTAGTTCCATATGATAGGCTGCTTACGAAAGTCGTGGCAACCGGAGTGGATTTGAGGATAGTTGTATGGGTAAGGGAATTTCTCCTAGGTCGTTCGCAGAGAGAGTAGGAAGGCACAGTAAACTCAGGAGTGCCGCACGTGAGCGTATTAGGTCCTCTACTGTTTCTCGCTTATGTTAATGATATTTGGAGAAACACTGGATCTAATATACGGCTGCTCGCAGATGATTGTATAATATACAGGAAAGTAATGGATAGCAGTGACATTGTTAAATTACAGACAGACCTAAACAGATTAGGGGAAAGTGGCAGTAGAAAGTGAAACGAAGATAAATCCGGGCAAAATTAAAGCAGTAATCTTCACAAAAACTAGGCTGAAGGAACGAATAAGGTATTATTTTGGGGATCAATTATTCCCGGAGGCAAGTAGCTTTAAATATTTAGGAATAATTATAGGCAGCGATCTAAACTGGGCGTATCTTGTCAGTTGCACACTACGAAAAGCATGGAAGGCTCTTCATTTCATAATGCGAATACTCAAAAAGTTAAATAATAATACGAAACGTTCAGCTTATACGGCAGTAGTGAGACCGATACTGGAGTATGGAGCGGTGTGTTGGGACCGGCACACAGAAGGTCAGTAAGCGTTTTAAATCGGGTGCAAAAGAGAGCGGCTAAATTTGCAAATATACAGGGGAGTGGGGTTGGGAAACTTTGGCACAGCGTAAATTGATAGCCCGAATACGCGCCCTTTTCAAGGCATACACGGGGGGGGGGGGACAGACTGGGAAAACGATAGGAGATAGACTTCTAAAACCACATCACATGAGTAGGGACGATCATAATCGGAAAATTAGGACTAGGAAGCAAAGAACAGATGTTGGTAAATATTCCTTCGTAAATAGGACCATTGAAAGCTTCAACCAATTACCTGCAGGCTTACTAGCGTCTTTCGCCTGCAAACTAAACACGTTTAGAAAGAGGGTTAAGAATGTAGTTACAAGCAAGGGAATTCAAGTGGGGATTGAGTGTAAATAAGTGAAGTGATGTGGAGTGAAATGACGTCATTTATGTGAAGTGTTTTTCTTTTGAAGTGAAGTGAAGTGAAGTGAATTACGTTGAAGTTCTTGGGGACAAAAGTACCATGCACATTAGGGTGACCTTATACTGAGGGTACTTGATTGTATTGTGACTATTTTATTTGATGTGTATCTTTTACTATGGTTGTTTAAACTTGTTTTGTAATATGTGGGCTTGTGTATGTGTGGATTTATGTAATGTGTGGGTGTGTGTGTGTGTATGGGTTTTGTAATGTGTGGGTGTTCTGAAAAACGTGTGGGTGTTTTGGTAATATGTGTACTTGTATTTACTGTGTTTTGTATTGTTTGTACTGTATTTTTGTGTTGTTTCTTTTATGTGTATTTGTTCTTATTTGTTACAAGTGTAAGGACTACTGCCACAGAGTGAAAACTCAATTACAGTAAATAATAATAATTTAAAACTTAGAGTCTAAGTGAAAACACTTTTCTATCGAATGTTCCCCGATTTCCAAAAGAGAACTGGTTTTTGAGGGCTTCCCAGGAATCGCCCTTTGTCCTGGTAGGAGCAACGTGTAAATGAAGATGAGTGTGGAGCATTGGTGGACTGAGGATTAACCTGAATTATATATAAAATTCAAGTCCGTACCGCGCAGTAACCTCACTCCGTCTCTGCTATACAAACCAGTCAGTTAATGCTGTATAGGGAAATAATCGCTGTTTGTTCTCAGATCCACACAAAACACATAAATACACTGTGTGGGCAGAACGTAGAATTTTTTAGCGATAAACCTGGCGCTACTTGTAGTTATCGCAGGGATTTAGAGCGACAAACTAAATTCGTCGATATCGATACGTTTCGTCGGTAAGCTCCTGAATTTATGTTGGCTGTTGTGACGATTTTTACTTTTCACGATTTTCCCTTCCCCCTAATTATTTATCTGTTGACAGCAGCGAAAGGAGTAATGACGATCCTTTATTTGCAAGAAACAAAACAGTTTTACTGTGCCTGTATGCATCGTGTTTATCCAGGTGGCTTGGCCATTTTGTTCAAGCCACCTGCCACTAGCTTACGTGGTGTGTGTTGATCGTTCCATTTGTGATACAGACGTCGTATCGGAAAGTCTCGGCTCACAGACACAAAAGTGTATCCTTATGACTTAAGCCCTGCGAGCAAACTGTGGCTGTGAATTCGTTTGTTCGTTCGGCTCGAGTTACAAGGCATGCATACGGTCAGCTGGAACAGTTTCATACGGTAAATAATATTGTGTTCTTTAACACTTTAAAGAATATGTAACGTCAGAGTCAAAGTCACGTTACAGCTGATGGTCAGTCAGTCCGGCTGGATATTGAGACCTTCCTGGGGCTCATGAACAAGTCGTGTTCTGTGTATTGAATACTACCGCCAGTCAGTCTTGGGGTGCCCTCTCTGACGAGAGTTCGGGTCTGTCCGTCGTCATGAGTCGTAATTTTTTACGGTTGTACGTATTGAAGATTAATATTAACCTGAATTACATATAAAGACCCAGTCCCTACCGCACATTAAATACTCTACTTCTCGGTTATACAAACAAGTCAGTTAATGCTGCATGGGAAAACAATCGCTTTTTACTCTCAAATCCACACAAAACACATAAATACACCGTGTGGGCAGAACGTAGAGTTGTTTAATGTTAAAATCTGGCGGTACATATAAGAAACATCGTGATTTAAAGGGTCATTCCTAAAGGCCGGTACGGCAGACGTGGAAAAGTTTCGAATTTGCGGGGTGCAACAGAGCGTCCGGATGCTGCTAGCACAATTTGTTGAATGCATGTTTCCCTCACACGGTGTATTTACATTTCTCAAGTTTGTTACAACAGTGATTATTTCCCTAAACAGCATGAACCGATTGTAACTTCGGAACAACTGAACGGGTGTAGATTAAATTTGGCCCAGGAGTCTACAGGAAAGTTGTCCAACGAAACTAATTATTGGTTGTGTGTCAGTGGAGTGTAGACCCAGCTATAAAGAATATTGTCAGTTTACTTCAAACGACTCAGCCTGCAAAATATTCGCACATGCCGAAAAGTGTAAGTGCGCGTGTTGTATTTTGTGAAATACGGAGTCTTTATTTCGCCTGGAAACTGTTGTTTGTCAGCATCTCGTCGCGAGTGAGCAATCGGCTAATTGAGATATGTTAATACGATAAGTGAACCAACAGGAAATGGCAACCGAAAGTTGTCAGATACAATCAGTACAAAGGAACTCTTTGTGCATTGTTTATCGGAGTTTACACCCAATCTTTTTTTATTCATTTACTAAATAATTCTGCGGAATTATTCTCTAGTTCTGCTAGTCGAATTGCATTCCGGCAGCAGGCACAGGACGTTGCAGTTTGAATGGGAAAACGTATTTGTCTCTAAACTAACGCGTGTGGCAGCCATGATACAAAGGTACGCACTAATTTAAAATAACTACATATTCTGTTGTATGAATGTTTTGTGCAGCAGACAGCAAACGTTTTGGTTACTGGCAAAATGAATTGCGTCACTAAACGTGGTAACCTCTTCGCCCCTCCCTCTGAACAATGTTTCATTATGATCGATTCCAAATGTGGGTGTGAAATTTGGTGCCTGTTTATAAGGAACGGTGCTGTGTAAGATATGTGGATGTGTGACAGAAGAAGTGACAGGAGATTAGAGAAAATTACAAAATGAGAAGCTTTATGATTGGTACCACTCACAGTATCGTTTTTATTACATTTTTCACTGTGCATTGTGGTATAATTGTTACAAATTATACAAACAAAATGTGCACACTTTAATGTTTTAATTTGCAGAACTGCTACATATTTGGTGCCTCACTGGCCCATCATCAGGGAGTGCAGCTCTACACAACAGTCTCCATGTTAAATGGTTTTATAAACCTTTCTTTGGCATGCTTGAACTGGTAAACCTCTTTCGCCTGTTGGGCACTGATGACTGTTTCGTACAGCTGCACTCCCTGATGATGGACCAGTGACGCCGAAACATGTAGCAGTTGTGTCAACGAATTTTTTTTAAAAAGTTGTGGCGAAAAATGAAACATTTTTTGTGTCACATTTGTGATCTGATCCACCAACCATCAGGTTTATAGTTTTTATCTGTTTACTGTTTTAGAGGTAATTAAAAAGGGAGGGGGGGACAATGCACATTGTCTTGCCTTACATACACTGCCTAATCTATTGATAATTCCAAAATCATTATGCAGTAGCTACAGGCACATTCCAGTACAGCACCTTAGATTAGGCCATGATCACAATCTTCTGCATACATTTCAGTTCCTTATTTGCCGTTAGCCAGTCATTCAACAAAATAACTTGAGATAGCCACACTAACCCTTAAGAAACATGCCATCAACAGATTCAGTTGGTACCTCACAGAGAACACAGTTTGCTTCCATTAGAAATACCATTGGAATGGACGATTAGTACTAGAAAGACCAATTAGTTATGCTGTATTGGGAAATAATTGTTGTTTAATATAAGAATTATATGGAACACAAACACACTGTGGTCAAATGTGTACTTCTTAGTGTTAAACTTGGTGATAAACATACTAACCACTCCACATTAACAGACTAAACTGGCTATAGGTAAGAAGTTTATAGAGTGTTAAGAAAAAAATTGCATTTTTTCCCAAATGTTAAAATTTAAACACAGAATGTGATATTTGATGTCATGACAGCATTGCTGCTGAAGACATGACGTGTGTTGTTGGGTGCATGGTTCCTAACAAAGTGTCAATCCCTGCAGCCTGAGTCCTCAAGACATGCAGGATTTCAAAGAATGCATGTGGAAATATACTCCAGTTTGTAGTAAACTTCCCCACCTTTGTTCTAAATGGTCTTGTCATTGCAGGTTATGGTGCTCTGAACAGTGACGGTGCTCTGCAGAGTTGTGGTGCTCTAAAAATTTACTGCATTTCATTGAGCACCACAACAATGAAGACTAAAGCCATACTTCCACCTCAGTATTACACATAGCTTAAGGTTCAGCTTCATGCTGTAGCCGCTGTACTCCTGGGAGAGCCCTCAGTACGTACCTTGTAGGTGGCTTAGTGGGCATTAGAGCCATTCTGGATGCTGTGGCAAAAAATATCTGCCTTTTCAGGTATCGACCCAAGTCATTCAGCCTGTGGCACGATCACTTTGAGGAACTGTCATCGCTGTCAATTGCAGGCGTGAAGGAAACTGCCAACTTTGTTACTAAACATGTTTAATATTGGGATTTTCATCCAGGTAAACAAACTGCTAATTGTTAAACCTGAGGTGTCTACTGTAAACACCATAACTGAATTTGTCAATTGCAAAACAGGAGGTGTTCAATGGCCAAAATGTTGACTTGCTGCCTTTACAAAGAAAAGATTCAATTCTGCCTATTTCTTGTTATGGCTATACAGTTTGTTTTCTTGCCATAAGAGAAACAAAAACACATACAATAGCACACAAGAAGTGGACCAAATGCTGACCACAAAACCTGAAGTGAAGAAACCATCTGGGGTGTCTAGGGTTAGATGGCACAGTAACATTAACACGATTTGTAAAAGGCAGAGTATAGAGTCTGTACAACTGGCTGATGATGGGTTTCAATAACTGGTTCTTGAACATGGTAATGACCTTTTGGTTCAGTAAGAGGCAAGGCAATTTCTTAACCCGTTGTGCAACCATCAGGTTCTGAAGACAGGCTCTGCTACAGTTATTTGGTTGATCTGATCAAAAAATGCACTGACACATAAAAACCTTTTATTCAGAATTCATCTTTTTGCAACACAAGTTTGATAATTTTTGTAAACATACAGAACTTGGCACTTCATTGTTTCCAATTACGGAAGTATTCTGTGTGGTGAAGATTTATCTAGGTTGTGAAACTGCACGGTCTATTATCTGGGTATCACTGTGTGAGGGGAATGTATTGTCTCAATCTTCAGGACAGAACTGTACTATGTAGTGTTGGAACTCTTCTACAAGACCACTTGTATAATAACTCCAAAGATGGCAGTGCAGTGACTGTACATTCAGACGATCAAACATGTTACATGCAGTGACTGTACATTCAGATGACTGAACATGTTACATGCAGTGACTGTACATTCGGATGACAGAACATGTTACATGCAGTGACCATACATTCAGATGACAGAACATGTTACATACACCATTAAAATTCCCAGTAACAATTCATGAAACAGGGCACACAGTACATAGCTGGCTGTTCAGAAGGTCCTGAGACCTGCCATTTTGTGTGTGAACTGTTCTGTAGAGTCATTAATGTTATTTGACAACTATTTACAGCCACCTGCCATAAGCTCACTCACTGTATCAACACAGCCCACTTGGCTGACTGCCCATACATGCCACACTAGTGACACTAAGTGACCAGTGACAGCCGTCAGATAACAATAAGGACCTTATACATGTCCTCCCCCTACTCCATGGTTCACACTTCACATCACTCTGCAGGTTCCTTATGTATTCCACAATTAATAAATTAATTCTGATGACTCACAGCAACACCCACAGTGATCTGACTCATAACAGTGCCCACACAGCATCATGAATCAGAGCAGTACCCATGAATTGTACTGACTCACACCAGCCCCCATATGGTGTCATGACTCAGATGTACCCATAATGTACAGTGACTCACAACAGTATCCATACAGTGTCATGCCACAGCAGTATCCATAGAGCATTATGACTCAGCTGTACCCATAATGCACAGTGACTCACAGCAGTACCCATATAGTGCCATGACTCACAGCAGCACCCACTCAGCACAGTGACTTACAGTAGTGTCCATACTGTGCCATGACTATATTGCTGTTGTGATTGCTGTTGTGTCCTCTGCCTCATGCTTCATAGTTGTTATATAAAGTGTACAATCAGTGTGTGGCAGTGCTTCATCAAGTGGTTCATGCTTCACAGCTGCTTCAGGAAGTGCACAGTCAGAATATGAAACTGCTTCATCAACTGGCTCATGTTTAATCATAACCTCAAGAAAGGGTTTAACCTGTTTAAAGAAAACATAATTATTTTCAGCAGTGTGGTATAACATGGCATAACCTTTTACTTAATATATGCCATGGTCACCATAATTACTGGCAAGAGTATGGAGAAAATTTTGTAACATGACAAGAAAGGGCTCTCTTAGGTCCACAATAGCAGACAGGAAACAGTAAAGTTAAATGTTCAGCCTACTTGCTGTCCTAAAAAGAAAAGAAGCAGTCTTGTTAGGTGGTGCTGTATCCTTGTAAGGCCCTGCAATTTCAGCATTTGAACCAACTCGTCGATGTTCACAGAACCTGCAGGAAATTCCAACACCATAATTTTTAATTTTGTAACATTGTGCAGTGGGAGTGATGTTGTCACCACATACTTTCAGATCCTGAAATGATGTATGGTAATATTTTTGTAGCATGTGAAAGAAGATGCCAGCTGTGTGAAAATAAATTGTCTGTAGCTTCTGCTTTGATGAAATACTACAGCTATTTGTGTGCAATTTTATCATGAAGAAGGAGCATACACATACCTCCATATTATATATGGAATGTGTTTATATGATAATCTTAGAAACATAGGGATGATACAGAACTCTAAGGTTATGTTTCACATTTAAGTGGTACAGAAACTGCACTAAAGTAAGAATTGTTTCACCAACATAAAATCAGCCAGTAACATAAGCATATGAAGGACCAGAAATCTATGGAACAGGAAAGCAGGCTCTGAGTTCTGCCTGTAAGGTCATTATATAGGGACAGATGGCTATAGTAATTCTTAAACTTTTGATGTTTCAAGTAGACTATACATACACACACACACACACTGTTTTATATTTAGAAGAGATTACAATTAGAGCATTTTTTTAATTACACATGCTGTCTGTGTTTCCAATTCCAGCATTAGTCACATGTTAGTGACACACAAACATTTTTGTGTATATTTCTGCATTCCCTGTTGTAGGTACATGTATGCCCTTAATTATGTATCTTTTTACAGAAACACATTTTGCTCCTTAGCATGTTATTCAAAACATTATCATATACCTTTGTGGCTTGTGATGGAATCTCAATTTCTTCAGTGTCTTTTTGTTTACATGAATTATGCTTTCCTCTCCTTTACGTGTGGTTCACTGTTCTGAAACAAAACAAACTCACTTTTAACAGGCTATACAGGAACCCTAAAAGTGAATATCACTGCAGGCTGTTTGGGGTACCAATGATACCCGACTGCAGCTATAATAGTCCTGTTACCTGATAAAATTAATATATATTGGATTCTGACTTAAGTGGTTCTCTGACTTAATTTTTTATTCCAAAATAAAAACAAATGAATAAAGAATAATTATTATATGGTGAATTTGTAAGTCGTTGATAAATTACTGTTACACTTTGCAAGTGCCAACAATAATTTTCCACTCCGCTGCTTTTGTGTTTCACTTATTGACTGTTTCTCCAGATTAATCACCTTCACAGTTAGTTGTTTATCACTTTGTCCTGTTTATCCTCATACATAATTTTTTGTCCTGCTGCAGGAGGACATCTATTTGCAATCGCACAAAAACCTTAATGGATGCCAGAATAAGTTGCTATGGGTATCTTAGGAATGAAGGAAGTGGAAAATATCAACAGTAAGGCCAGGATCAAGACAGGGACAACAGGTTAGTAGGGGTGGAGGAAATTTCGAAAGACCTTGGGATGACAGGTATCTGCAGATGTTTGGCTGCTATTGACCCATGTAAAGAGGAAATGTGAAACTGACAGAAGACTCTTACTCCAGAGTGTACTCAACCAGAATATTTCCTATTGCATTTGCAATTCTGAGGTAAATTTAAAAGTCCCTCTGCAGGCCATTAAGGTGTATGGGTGTCTTGGACATATACCTCCATTTGTTCTTAACCACAGCCATTTTATACCTTGAGAAACAGCCCCGATACCCACTGAGCAGGGGCTAGCTGGACCCAGAACTAGCCTTGATGCTTTGGAGAAGAAAAACATTTTTTGCTTCTGCCAGGAATTTGACTCTGATTCCTCAGCCATTCAACCTCTAGCCTAGTAACTATACCCACTGCACTGCTCTGGCTACTCTTGCAATTCTAACTACCAGTAAATTCGGAGGGCACAGGCTGATATAAGAAGTGATCAATTTATTTTCAGGGCAAGGAACCTGTAAATGCTTCATTATCAACAATCCTCCTTGTCATAAGTTGGAGGCTGTATGATGAAGGTTGGGTTCCCAGATACTGGTAGCACTCACCCAACTGAAGGATTCAGCATCAACAGAAAACCTGCCAGGCAACTGTATCATTACTACTGTGTGTGTGTGTGTGTGTGTGTGTGTGTGTGTGTGTCTGTGTGTGTATGTGTGTGTGTGTGTGTGTGTACTTTCTTCTTAGGATACACACACATGCACACACACATATATTTGTTCACAGATCCATCATCCACACACGTCAGATTGAATGGTGAATTTGTCATGAAAAGAGCCAAATTGCAATATGCAATCAAGTCAAATAAATAAGTTACAAATTACATAAACTTAGTAAGAACATGATAAATTACAAACAAAGATCATATACACACAATAATAATAATAATAATACAAGTTAAATATGAATGTTCATGTGTCTACATTGTTATGACCAGCAGACAGAAATTCCTCAGTGGAATAAAAGGCATTTTTAACAAGACAGTCTCTTAACAAAGTCTTAAAAGGCACGTATGTTGTTACAATATTTGAATATATTTTGTGGAAGCTGGTTAAATATTTTAACAGATGAATAGTAGACACCTCTCTGTAATGAGAAAGTCTTAGAGGGTATATGCAGTTTATTTTGTTGCCTCGTATTCCTACCATGAACAAAGGAGTTAGTTTGATAGATATTGAAGACTTTTGACAGCAAAAAACATCAAGGCACAAATATATAAACAACGAACTGTAAGTATATCCAATTTTTTTAAACCCTCTCTACAAGAGCTCCTTGGACCCAGTCTTAGCATAATCCTAATTGCTCTTTTTTGAATTATGAAAATATTTCTCCTTGATGAGATGAACCCCAGAAAACTATACCATAGCTGATATGTGAATAGAAATGTGCAAAATAAACCATATGTAACACTCTTACATTTACAAAGGGTAATAATTTTCTCAACATGAAGCAAACTGAACTCAGTTTTTTTTTTAATTTTTTATTTTATTATTATTATTATTAAATTATCTATAAGTGGTTTTTAAGTTAGACTGCAGTTCAGACGCATGCCTAAGAATTTGATATTTTCAGTGACAGTAAGAGCTTGATTGTTATACATAGTGTTCAATGGGTAAGTCAGGAGCTTAGAAGAAGAAAATTTTACAACATGCGTCTTATTTAAGTTTAGTACCAACTGATTATTTTTAAACCATTTAGAAATGCAACATAGTACTGAATTTAGTTTAGAATTTAGTTCATTAATATCACTGGAAGAAACAAGAATATTAGTATCATCTGCAAAAAGAATGGTGTGAGAAATTTTGTTTATGATGCGTGGAAAATCATTAACATACACATTGAACAGTAATGGGCCTAAAACAGAACCCTGAGGAAACCCATGCCTAACTATTTCCCAGTCTGATAGAAGATTAGGTGAATTGACAAACTGCCATACAACTCTTTGTTTTCTATTATGCAAATAAGATTTTAACCAATTTAATATACAGCCTTTTACTGCATAAAAATCCAACTTCAAAATCAAGAGTTCATGACTAACACTATCAAAAGCCTTAGTTAGATCACAGAATAGACCTATTATGTGTTCTGTATTATTCCATGCATTAAAAATCGACTCGATGAGTTTAAAAATAGCATTGCCAGTAGAAACATTGTCACAAAAACTGAATTGTTCATTGACCAGAATGTTAATACTCACTAAATAATGCTTTAACCTATGAAAATGAGCAACTCAAATATTTTAGATAAGTCAATCAATAAAGAAATAGGTGTAAAATTTTATACTTGTGATTTGTCACCTTTCTTTTGGCAATTTGGGAAAATAACACAAGTTAGTGATTTGTTGGAAATATAAGTAGATTTAGAAATTTGGCTACTACATAGTTTTAGTACCTTTTTGGATAGACCATCATAACCACATCACATCTGAAGATCAAAGCATAAGGCAGAGTCTTTTGAAAATGGGAACCACAGGATGATGCTGCTATACCAAGAATGTACTTCTTTCACACCCAAACACAAGATGATGTAGATCACATTCAGGAACTTTCATTCTTCTTTAACTGATTTACCCTTGAATATGGGACTGACAGGTTGTCCCAAAACGTCAGTAACTACCAATCTATGCTGAATAACAACCCAGAAGAGCAAAGATCTCAACTTTCATTTGTTTCTTCTGGGTTTTATTATCCCAACAGAATGTTCTGCCTACAACTGTTCAGTACAAATCTGTTGCAAAGCTTGCAGGCTTATGTTCTTTAAGTAAAGAACTTTGCTGTTTACTATATCTGTGCTTTCTTCTGAACACCTTATTACTCCTGCTGTATTTTTAAGTGGAACATCCCGTTATGATGATGATGATGATGATGGTGATGATGAAAACGCAAAGTAAGGATAGCAGCCATCAACAACAACACATTTGAGTTAATGTAATTGACTGCTGCTCTCCCTACTTCTCCAGTTGTATGACCCCCTCACCTGCAACCCGCCGGTCAAGGCCTATACAATGGTACTATTCTGTTGACCGCTGTGGTCTTGAACCTATTTTTTGGGCAGCATGCCAGTACAGTTCGACACTAGTTAACCTATACACCACAGGGGTATTAAATTAAAAAAACTGTCGACCCTGGCGAAACTGCCTAGTCCAGTCATTCACAGTTGTTTTGGACACACATGCATTTCCATATACTGCCTGCATTCTGTGATAGATCACCACTGGTTGACAGCCTTCTGCACCCAGAAACCGAATTACAGCACGCTGATCTTGTTTGGACGGATGCAGAATCTGACACATTGTTTCTCCATTCGATCCCACATACATGCCACCAACTGCAACGAAATTGTCGGGAACGCGGTATAATATATCATCTGTGGCAAAAAAAAAACACGTTTGGTAAAACCGCAATACCTACCGTGCAGCGACCGACGCCGTTACCATACTGCCCTCTATATCCTAGAGCGATGTAATTTCTGAGCGGCGGCGGTAACTCTGCCATGTCGTCTCGAATTACGCATAGATAGGCTTAATTGTTTATGTATTATAACCCTTTGGGTTTCTGCTCTTTTTTATGATGTTCAGGAGCCCTTCGTTCTATTGTATGTTATCCTGGTATTTCTAGGTTCATTTTTTTTTATCTTGTTGTCCCCTGTTTATCGTTAATTCGTGCGTAGTGCAGGAGGTTCAATTGGTATGCCTCATTCTGACATATTAAAACATTTTTTCGACGTCTCTGCCACTTGGCGATGTCTGACAACCCCATTGAAAACCATAGAAACCTCGTTTGTGCTGTTTCAATTCTGTCAGTGCCTCTAACTCGACAAATTTGAAGACCTAAGAATCGCTCTGCTGCCAAGAATTCCGGCATCGAGTACAAAGCCTGTCACTGCACATTGTCTGGAGCCTCTTGAGTCCAGTCCACCTCATATCCAATTTGTTTAAGGTTGTACTTATTTTTTTGTATTATTTATTTATCTGTATTATACTGTGCTGCGTAAGTTATGTGGTAGATGTGACTGTGGCCACACTAACGACGTTGTTCGTCTCCACGTGCGAGCAGAAACACATGTACAGTCTATAAACTAGATGACCCGTGTGTACAGTGCAGTTCCCGCATCTTGACATTTGAAGGTATGAATGAATGTCGACAGGGAGTGGGGTATTCGCCTGGCGAAGCTCGGGAATACTATCTATGCCCCTCCCTCTTCGTTTGTCTTCCACACTTCCTCAACACGCAAGTGTCAAGATACGGGAACTACACTGTAGGTAGGTCTTCATGTGACGCCCCTGTTACTTATCTCCGATTTTAGTGAAACTGAAAAAAAAATCAACAACTTGTCCAGTATTTAAATTTTATCACAGTCTGTTCAGCAGTTTTCGATTCATATATTTGTAGCCAGTCGGACACATGGTGATGCTAATGGGAGCACTTCTGCATGTCTGCTACAGCAATTGACGACTTCATAGGTGAAAATACCGCACCAGTGTAACTAGTGATAATTGCTGACCGGAGACGAGTTAAAGACCGTAAGACGTAAACAGCACACATGCTACCGATAATGAAGAGTGGTGGTAGTACATCCAGTTGCGTAGTTAGGGTGGGGCGAATAGGGCGGCTGGCCCGGGCGGCACAGTCCAAGGGGCGGGAACATTCATATTTTAAATGAAAAAAGAAGGTCCATTTTCTGCGCTGAAAAGTTTTTAAATTATTGAATCCAATAAATGGGATTTTTAAGTCCGTAATTTCTGTCTGGAGTGGCCATCGTTATTGCATTACTTACGTCAAAAAATCTAGCGATGCCACTGGGTGCATCTAAACTTGGTTGTTATTTGACTATTGTCAGTTGCCCTGCAGTAAGGCAGCCACCACAGCAAGTCTGGGGGATCATGACCACAGATCATCTATCATGATATAGTGTGCAACGCGGCCTTCGCTGAAGCGTTTGATCGTTTTTTAGCCGTCAAGGTCACACAATGTCCCGTAAGAGTTACCTTTATTCGTCGATAGATCGTGTGTTTGCGGACCGCAAAGAGAGGGAGCTAACGCCCGGCGTGTAGCTGTTGTAACCATATGGTTAAAAGTTCAGTGACAGTTATTTGTGTTGAATACAATTTCAAAGGGAACATCCACATTTAAGTTTTAATTCAGTTGCGATCGAGAACTAATTAAATTGTAATTTGCAACACAAGAATTTATGTATCTAGTTCATATATTCACACGGGTAGTCCCGAAAGACAGAGTTAAGTATAGGTACTATTTGCATGTGGGTTTTTGACATAATGAGCATCCAAGAGTAATGCGTATTCCACAAGCTATATTATTTTTGGAGGTTATGTGTGCGATTTTATGAATATTTTAAATTAGAGTTTCGAATTTTCAGGATTCGAGCATTTTTTCGATGGCTGTTCAGAAGCAGTACTTCACACTGAACACAGGGCAGAAAATGCCAGTGGTTGGATGTAAGGATTGGGATAGCTGTGTAAATAATATTTAGTTATATCACGACATTTTATGTGAGATTTTGCAGTACAGTGGTTACACTTATTTGTGTGAATTTGTGCCGTTTTTGTTGTGTTTTGTGACTTTGCATCTTCATTGTCTGGTTACAGTTTACAGAAAGCTGTTCAAAGAAAATCAGGTTATACTTTAAATTAAACTAATGTTATTTTCTTCACATCAGTAGGTACATACAGGATTCATGGCCAAAGTGTAATACATCGAGTTATTGAGGCAGGATTGAAGGCTGGTTATAGAGCATTTGGTAGGTACAGCAGGCTTGTGTGATATTTATCCTTGCATAGATTTGCTTAATTTTCTACAGATTCATGAAAATAGCATATTACAAAATTGGCAACCCCAACTTTGAGATTCTATACAACATTGTGGCTTAACAGTTTGTATTTTAATATACTTATGGTATGCAGGGTAACTTGACATTGCGTTACAGCGTTGGTTTCAGTCGGGCATAACAAGGTGGTTGGGGGTGAGTTGTGCATCTACCCTGTGTAGCAGAGCCTAAGGGGTGGCAAATTATTTAGCAAAATGAATATATTAAATGGAAAAATTGATTTTCTGCACTCAAAAAATATTAAATTACTGAGCCAAAGATAAGGAAAAAGCCATAAATAATTGTGCACTCCAGTGCCACAACATGTAGGAGTTTATACTTACCGTGAATTGTATTTTATTGTATTTTGTTGAGTGCATTTGTTGGTTAACATATTGAATATAATAAAATGTACAGTATGACTGACATAATTACTGAGTCTGTGTTACATATAACTGGATCATGCTGCTTGTGCAAGTATTTGCTGTTCATTGTCAGAAGCATCTGCAGCACATAAATATGCGATGTGGGTAAAATGTAAAATTTTTTAATGTTCAAGCAGGCAGTACACTGCTGTAACTGCATGCCACATTATATAGTGCCATAACCTAGAAGACCACTTTGTCAGTGTATTGTAAATTTTATTGACTACTGGGTCACTGTATGTAAGGACATGATTTGTATTAGTTGTTGTGTTACACCTGTTTGAACATACTAGTTAGAACTGATATACTAATTGGTTGCTGCTGATAATAGTAGAAGTATATGTAATCTTTATGCTAATCTAGATAATAAATGTACAGTGATACCTTAGTATATGAGCAAACAGTTTATAAGTTTTTGTATGTATAGGATGGAAAAATTCATAACTGTTGTTCAGTTTGCAAGCCAGCTGTATGCTTATGCCAGCTCTTTTCTCTCACAAACTGATTGTTGTTCCCAGTGCCACTTTGTGGCTATCACTCCTCAGATCTTTTTGAGTGTGCAGAACGTCATGGCATTCCTGAGCAGTCGATGTGGATGCAGCAGCATTGGTGCATGTTTCATTGTTCTTGTAGCTTTGTTGTGGGGTTCACTGTTCTCAGTGTTAAGTTAGTACTGATAACATCTTAAGGAATTTGATTGTATCATATTTATAATGAGGAAGGTACCTAATTTTGATGCATTGTCTGTACAATTCAGTGATGTAACTTGTTTGTGCATCAGTTAATGGCTAAGAATGTTACTTAAATACTGTATTTTATCTTCAGTGTAAATTTCTTCATACTTGATACCATTATTAGTTGTACGAAGGTGAACTTTATATTTTAGGGAAGAAATTTTGACTCCTAGAACCAGTTGAAATTTTTAATGTGGGAAGTAATGGGAAACTGATTTTCTTTTTATGAGTTTCTGCCTTATGAGCAGTCTGAGGAAGGAATTAAGCTCATAAACTGAGGGAGGACTGTGGTGTGCATTTGTCTTAAGAAAACAAGTGCACACTACTGTACAAGATACAACACTTCACATTGAAAGGGAACAATGCACTTTTGTTCCAAGTTGCAGTGTCGTCTTGGACCCCTGTATCCTAGGCCCTGGGTACCTTAAAAATGTTGGGAAGCTCCCACCAACACAACATCACATCCTCAACAGAATGGCTATAGAAATCTCAGATCTCATACCGACTGCATTGCAGTTTGCACAACTACATTGTAGGAAAGGATAAAGTAATTAGGGTTAAACAAAAAAGAAGCTAAAGTAATGTTAAATTATAATCATAACTCACACATCCCAATGTTGAAAGGAGCAGGTGTTGTCTTTCTGTTTCTGTTTTTATGGGAAATGACAGAGTGTATTTTGGTGGGTGGGTTCTAACATAATACGAGGGTCGTACCGAAAGTCATGAGCAACCATTTTTTGCATGCAAACCGGGAACAGCAGATGAAGGAGAGTACGGTGGTAGATGGAACCAGCTGTTGTGTTATCCTTGAGTGTCTCGTGACATCAATAGCTTGCATCACGTGACCAGTATCACTCCTAACAAAATGGCCGACAACGATATGTCGTTTCGCCAGCGTGCTGTCA
>Ga0123352_10004160_pt1 | contig 21236 bp, 7 predicted proteins | sample TergutLab28metaG_FD_89700 | JGI IMG/M metagenome (GOLD analysis project Ga0123352, IMG submission 89700) | Labiotermes labralis P1 segment gut microbial communities from Petit-Saut dam, French Guiana - Lab288 P1 | ecosystem: Host-associated > Arthropoda: Insects > Digestive system > Gut ...
ACACCCCCTCTCCTCACCCATACGCGCCACATGCCCAGCCCATCTCATTCTTCTCGATTTTATCACCCGCACAATATTGGGTGAGCAGTACAAATCATTTAGCTCCTCGTTATGCAATCTCCTACATTCCTCCATTATCTCTTCCCTCCTAGGTCCAAATATTCTCCTCAACACCATGTTCTCAAACACTTATTTTCAATAACTTTAATATTCACCAAGTAAGTTTGCTTAAGCTTCTTATTTAGAAGGTAATGTCGTTGAATTTCAGTCGACATACCAGCTGTACAGATTGATTATTTTTGGAGATTTTTCTCACTAATTATATATGAAAGCAGAAGATAATAAATACTTCAACAGATCTTTAAAACGTATCTAATGTGAAAATCCCTTGAGACTTTTCGAAACTAAATAACCTCAATCGTCCATGTTTTGTCAATATTTACCTTCATGTAAATTCCACTAAACAAGGCCATAAAATTCATTCACGTTATTCGACTTACTAGCAAACGCAGTTGATACAGATCTGTCCGTCCCAATTCGAAGTGGACTTGCATACTTTTTCACTGAATGGACATTAAGTGAAGGGAAAAAGTGTGCCTAACGAGATTTCAGTGATATACGCCAATTTTGCCGCAGCCATGTCAGTTTCCTAAATAAATTTTCTCTGGGATGGAGAGCAAAGTGTGTAGAGAAAGGGAATAGGACGCTGAAATATTGGCGTTGAATGTTTTCCTTCTTATTCTTTAGACGATCATTGCAAAACACACACAAAAAAGATATAAAATAGAGTTTGGAATGTAGTATTAGGTCGATGTTTACTAACGACCTGGAGACTGAAGTCATTTTTATTTACACATAAAAACTCAATTAATACCTCAAGTATAACGAGAACCTATAGCACAAACAACCAGACTCTTTACTATATTTAGGAAAGTGATTGGAGTTATATGTAAGAATGGCAAAAAATACAGTGAAGCCTGTCAATAAAGAAAACGCAAAAGACTTAATATTTTCCATCTCAGGGAAGTTAATTTCAATGCAAGTAATACAAGTATGGTTCATCTGGACTGCAGACCGTCCGGAGTGTAAAATTTTTTCCTTCTAAATACAGGTTTGCTTTATGAAAAAGTTCCTTTGAATACGGGTTTCTGTGTGTGTAAATGCGTTTTGTGGAAAAATGCGTCTATATTTAGTGTGACATAAAGGTTGTACACAAAATTACTTTCCGGTTATAAAGATATAAAGAGAAGAAGGATCGTGGTGTGTGGTGCTGTGAAGTGATAGCCATCAGATGGAGAAATGCAAGCGAGGGCTTTTCTTGAGTACAGCGACAATCGTGACGAGGAGCCAGGAGAATATGACCCAACTGTAATGTAATGTGCTATTGGCAGTCATAAACAGCTGTTATAATGTACAGAAGATTAAACAAGAAACGCGTGGAGAAGGGTGTAATGTAACAAGCAAAGCAGGCACGTCCAATACTGATAAGCCCATAAAAATTCCACATGGTATTTCCATTGTTATGCATACACCTGCACATTGGTGTGCTTACTTCTTTTCACTTTTTCAAACCTCACCTTATTATTACACGGGTGTTAGTAAGTCCTTAGCCCGACCCTGGAAGGAAACAAGCTACAGCGACCGAGAATTAAGACTTACGGCGTACAAACAACAGGAATGTATTCCTGTTGTTTGTAGGCCTGAAGTCTTGGTATAGTGTTAGAAGTCTTGGTTGCTGTAGCTTGTTTCCTTCCAGGGTCGGGCTAAGGATTTATCAGCACCCCGGTAGAAGTCTGTCTTAACTAAAATCGTTCAAAAGATATTGTATCTGCATATGCTGGACAGAAGTGTTTCGTGCATACTAAATTTTAGTTGAAATGCTAGACGGAGACAGACAACTTCTGAAATAAAACATACATAGGAGTGTAATATTACAGTGGGTCTGAAGGGTAAAGTTTCTAACCTTTTAAAGACGAAACCTATCTGTGTTATATAAGGACTCTGTGCGTACCGCGCAGTAAGCACCCTCCACCTCGCTTTTAAAAACCAATCTTTTAATGTTGTGTAAGGCAAAATATCCTTACTCAATTATTGCACCAACCACTGCACATATATAAAATTTATAAAATGTATACATTAAAACATTAAAAACGCTCCGACATGTTTCGATCCTACGACCATCATCAGGGAGCTATATATTCCTTGCTAAAGTCACACTAGAAATACTCACAGATTAATTTCGTTGTACAAGTTGGGTGTTGTGGCAGCATGCAGTGTTGTGTAATGTTATGTTGCGAAGAGTGTCCTGCTACGGATGTGCATTCTGTGCTTCGTTGCGTTGCAACGAAGCACAGAATGCACATCTTCGCAATCTTCGCAACATAACATTACACAGCGCGGCATGCTGCCACAACACCCAACTTGTACATCTAAATTAATCTATGACTATTTCTAGTGTGACTTTAGCAAGGAATATATAGCTCCCTGATGATGGACGTAGAATCGAAACATGTCGGAGCGTTTTTAATATTTTAATGTATACATTTTATAAATTCTATATATGTGCAGTGGTTGGTGCAATAATTGAGTAACTCGACAGCATGCACGGTGTAACAATACAAAAATGCAAAATATCCTGTTTGTTCCAAGGCCATACAAAACAAACAAGTTCCATGTGATCAAACTGTAGAATTCTGAGTGTTAAACTTTGTGGTTCGTAAAGTTACCGGTCGGCTCTAAAACGTTAAATTGTACAGACCAGTTTTTGTTGACACTTTGCTCGCGGATCCATTTCGGCTTCGAAAAATTAATCACATCCTTGTTCACGTAAATACAGCTTCCGGATGAAGGAATTGCATGGTTTGACCTTAATTAAAACGATTGTCGCTCGCTTCGTGGGTACAGGTGGCTTCTTAATTAGATATTGTAACGGTCATATGAAATAAAAAAACACCAGTTAAATAGTTCTTTGATTATTTGTAACAAAACATTATGCCCTTAATTAAAAAGTGAGGACATTTCAAAGTGGAGATTAAACGAACGGATTCTCTGGGAACTGGTCGCGAACCACTTGGAATTCGCGGAGCACGTTTTGAGAACTACTGGTCTAGCTATATCTTGTCTGAAGATAGGAAGCAGTGGGAAAATTGTAGACAGAATGGCGACCATATGCATTTGTAAGAAGACGTGTTTGTCTTTAGAAGCTAAAGAGACTTAGAGCTTCAAGAACGGGCCATACTTTAAATTTCGCATTATTGCTTATACCGTGCATGTCTATCAAGTTATTTTGCACAAAATGGTCCAACACTATGCACATACTTAAACAGTCAGGCTATATTTCGCAATCGAACCGTGGCGGAAACCATCATCATCAAGAAATCCAACACCACAGATAAAAAAATACCGCCATTAGAAAATACACACCCTCTAATAGCGGTTTTACGTACATATTTGATGTGTTCTATGTTCCAAAAACTGTCTGAAAAATAAATCGCCAACAGGTATCAAATATATACTACTCTAACGAGTTCCAGATGCAAAAAGTAGGCTGTAAAACCTAAGGAAGGGAATTTTTCGGGAAATCCCATATTTCTTTACAGAAATTAATTAAATGATGTTGGAAAAAGTTGACATTGTAGGTTAACAGTACAAATGGTTTCAACGATATAATTATGCTTCATATCGGTCAAATACGGCACCGGAAACTTATATATAACTATATTGGTTTCCTCAGACACGGTTTTCCTTTCCATTACTGTAAATGCTTGTAATAATTAAGGAAAAAAAAACAAACGTTGAAATAGTTCAGATGGTTGTTTAGTAATTATTTCTTTCCATTCAAGATATATTTGAGGCCGTGTTCAGTAATTACAATAAGAGTAAATCTTTGTATGTAAGAGGTCTAAACAAATGCTAAGAAATGTGGAAAATGTTCAGAATTATTTTTATCTCATTTTAAGAAAAGCTTTTCATTCCTTTATACAAATATTTTGGTCTTTAATAACTCTTGGGCGGTAAAGTTATCTGTACGTTGGGGAAGCAGATAAACGAAAAAAAAACACAAACCTCTAGAATGAAACTCTCAACATTTGCGGTTGGCAAATTTTAATTGCTAAAGGAGTAAGTACATATTGCGGTATGTGTGGGTTTTTATTTAAAGGAGCGCTGTAAAGGTAAACCAGTCTTATGCAAAAACCGTATAAAAATATTACACGCGGATGATGTCGTGTAGCATAAACATCTGTTAGTGTATCTAAAAATTATTCCTTTATGCAGCGCAGCCTGAGGGATTATTAAAATCTAAGCAAAATCCATTTGCGATGAAGAAGCAGGTGATAAAATGGGAATTGAAAAGAGGAGGTGGTACACAGCCTTTTCAATTAGTGTTTTACTTTAGAAATTAATACTTAATACTATATTTCAACATTATTTTTCTAAATTAATGCTCACATCAGAGTTGAAATCCTTCGAAAGAGACACGAAGTATTCCCAAACATAATTAAAATATTCAAAATGGAAGCAAGGAATGGAACAACATTCAGATTGGAGTCAATGTGTGAGAGTCACTGGGAAATCATCTAAAGAATTCATAGAACAGTGATGCTTGACTTTCTTTCCGGAGTACTGCGTTCGTATACAAGTTAGATTTATGGCTAACTAGGCTGCCGTTTTATTTGACTTTGAAAGGATATAACTTTAAAATATCAAGGGAGCACACCGCTATCTTGAGTCCTTGTCAATGGCCGAGATGTTCCATGCGGACTGACGGACTGACGGATGGACAGACACATTATTAAGCTAGTAGTCGCTTTTCACAAATTTGCGAATTCCCCTAAACACTATTTCCATCGCGAAGTAATTACATAGACACATATTTTGGCATTATGAACTTTATTTTGTAAATTTGTGTTGCCATAACTGCTGCTGGCTTCCTGAACTGTCAGTGGCAGTGACGCAGTTGGTTGAGGCACTGCACTACAAGTCGGAAAGTCGTGGGTTCGATTCCCGGTAGTGTCTTTGGAGTTTTTCGTTGACATAATCCTTCCAGCCGCATTATGGCCCTGGAGTTGTCTCAGCCCCTAAGAGAAAAGAGTGCCAGGAATATTTTCTGGGGGGTAAGGGCAGCCGGTGCATACGGCTGACAACGTTACCACATTCATGTGCTGAATGTCTTGAAATCTGGGGGCCTCAAACTCCTGGAACCCTCAGGGCCTGTCCAGGCCTGTAATGAGATTGCTGTACCTTTTATATTTTATTCTTCTTTGCATTATTTCGATTTTCGACACTTAAATTATTGTCAGTACTTCTGTCTAGATTAAGGATTTTATTTCCAAAGTTTGCTTAATTAATTATATGTATTTCAGCACGCCTCGTACTAAAAGTAGGTCAACATTTAACTTGACTTCACTTTATGCATTTTTGCGCTCACTACTTAAAGATATTTCTCTGTGTATTAACTTCAGACTAAATTTAACTTCGAGAAGATCCTACTATCTTATTTAATATGAATCACCAATGTTGTTTCGGCATCCATAAGCCCACTGCTTGCTTATCTTTGAGAAAGATGGATAATTTATTTTTCTTCAAAATTTCAGACCCAGTTGGGCGAAAACCACAGAGAGAGGAAAAGCACTGTATTTTGTCTGAACACATTTCTCCTAACAATGCATATTCCGGTTAAAATGGATGGAGAGAGTTGTTTTCACAGCTGCTGCAATAACCTCCACCATCCTGTTAATAGCGACGGAGGGTTTATTCTTCTTGTGGCTCTGTCTCAATTCTTTTGTAGTATTAGCGACGAAAACGTGCGTCAGGCAAAGATTGCATTCATTGTGTGTAGCAAACCAACTGAAGACAGCATCTAATTGTTGGTGTCCTAAGACGTAGCTTGCTGTAAACTTGCTGTATTCAGCTAATAAACCATCAGTAATTACAGTAGACTTTATTTTAAAGTTGGGGTTAAATACCGTTAAATACCGTTAAATACCGTTAAATACCGTTAAATACCGTTAAATACCGTTAAGCACAATGAAAAAGTTTATTCTTTACTTTGTTTTATGTTTCAACAGTGCAACTTTGTGGTATGGAAATAATTAACATTTTCTGTCGAAAATAAAACCTACTTCCTTATTGGTCACAAATAAATACATATGCATCACACATGTACACACACACACACACACAACAGGCATGCACGCACACAGACATGGCCACATACGAAATGACATACATGCACACATTCATACTTACACACATGCATAAAATCATACATACAAACATACACTTGTACATGTGCACATATATACACACATGAACACATCAATACATACATATTGGCATAGTACATACATATTTACATAATACATACATATAAGCTTACCTACACACTTCAGTGTATGCACACAGAAATACACACATATATATATATATATATATATATATATTCATACATGTATGTTCACATACGCACGTACATGCGCACGTACATACATGCACAGAGGCGTACTATACATACATGCGTCCATACTTACATACATACATACATACATATATACATACATACACACAAACATACATACATACATATATACACACATACAAACATACATACATACATACATATATACATAAGTAGTTCTATATTCTGTGGAACAAATATTTAGTTAAACGCAGAATATGTTGTGGTGAAGTTCGTAATAATACAAAATATGCGTACAGAATGTAAAGTATGTTAACTATTTCACGTAAAATATATATTCCATATTCTACAAAAATTGTGTCGTTTTTGAAGCCACCTGATTTACTTGCAAGAACCAGAGTGTCTCATGCGTGTTGTACTTACGTAATGAGTGTGAAATTAAGGACCGACAGTCTATTGCAGCCGTTCCTTCAACCTGGTTATACGTCTATAATTTCCAGAAATATATCTAATTAGAACGCCTAAAATCCACAAACGATGTCACGTCAGCTAATTATACGAGTAAACTTGAAATCTCTCTCCCTGTTACCCTAACACAATCTCTGTCATATTTTTACGAACCTAAACTTCGTGTGTTACCACTTTTAGGTGCATTCGCAGATTTGCGAAAACTGACAATTAGCTTCGCCATGTCTGTTTGTCTGTCTGTCCGTTGTCATGGCTCCCACTGGTACGGATTTTCATTAAATTTGAAAATAGAGTACGTTTCGAAAATCTGTCGAGAAAATTCAAGTTTCGTCAAAATCTGACAATAATAACGAGTGCTTTAGATGGAGACCGACGCACTTTTAAGACAATATCTCGCTCAATTCTTCGTATAATAAGAAATGTTTCAAACATACGTTTTAGAGAAAATAAAAAGACACGTTTTAGGTTTAGTAAGAATTTTTCCTTCTAAAATCTTGCCATTTATGAGTTAACGTTGGGAAGTATGATATGGCCAGGTAGGGTACAGATGACGATATAATAAGGTGCATGCGCATTCCTTAGTAAATAAATAAGGCTATAGATAATACACTCAGAATATATAATATTTATTGCTTTTCAATGGCAAAAATGATCAAGCGAAAGAGCCCAATGTTGCGCTGTACGTACAGTAAGCGTGTTGTCAAAACCTTCAGATACATCGAAATAATATCTGTTGACTCCCACTGTACAATTCACAGGAGAACGAAGATTTGTTCCTTTCGATAAGACTTATCACCACGTGGGTTCTCTTTATGCTTTGTTGTACCAAGGTTACTTCGATTTGCATTTTGGAGTTATATTCAATTGAGCCTTTTCCCTCTTAGTACTAGACTGGACACGGTCTGCATCTCTTAAGAAAAAGAATAACTTCCTTTCCAGTAAACATCTGACCTAGACGTAATACCAATCGTAGGACGATACACAATCATCTTCATACAGTTCTGAAATTTTTAATTCATCAACACAGACACAACAGTTAGAAAAGTTTCTGAAACATTTCCAAAATTGAATAAATCATTGCCAGACACATCTCAGGGAGGCAAAAATTACTTAACACTAGATGTTTAACATGTTGTCTCTAGTTCCAAGTAACTTTTGTGTGAGCTACTATGTGGACAGAGTGAGGTGGATCGTAACTGCATCGTCTAATTCCATTACAGAATCTACATGACCTCTATCGTGCGTTACTAGTGAGGCTAGTCGAGGTTTGTACTCAAGGAAATACAAGTATGTGTTCATGTCTCGTCTTTGTAATGCTGGAGTCATGATAGAGTAACGACTTTGATCTCCGCCGTATAGGAAAGACGAATTGTTAAATTCCTTTCAAATTCAAATCGTCCTGTTTTATAGATAATTCAATCCGTACACAACAGTTCTTCCCTACTGTGAAGAATTTAAGATGCGTGCACAAGGCTATTATTCCGGAAAGGAAATACAACGAGAATTAACAATTAAAACGGAAGGACGAAAATCAAAAACAGCCGGTCTACTGGCTGCCAAAATTGATATCATATATTACAGAAATAATAGGCAAAGCAGTACTTTACAAATCCACAAGATTTTATTGTTTTGAGTAAAGCGTGTCTTTCTATCACACTTGTTAATATACAACTATTCAAAGATATGTTGGGACAAAATAATTCCAACTAAAATGTCTATCGTTTTATATAAAATAGAGGGCGCTCTCAATTTTATCGCACTTTTTTCACGTATTTTATATTGACTTCACCAAAGATGGCCTTTTGCAGTTTCTTGCAACTAACTTTGATTAAGTGTTCTGTTTGATTTTGTAATGTTAATATTTATTTGAACAACATAAAGATATATTCTCTTGAAAGACAAGAACAACGTATTCAGCAGATCCTTCTAGTACGCGTTGGAATGCGGCAACATTAAGAAATCATAATTATATTTGAGAACAAATTAAGAGCAGATTAATTGTGGTGAATACGTCCTGTTATTCAGTGATAAATTAATATTTCTCCCTCCTGTCTTCAAAAGCAGAAGAACCAGTACCGAAATCTCAAGTTTTGGCTTGTATGGAGTTGGAAGTTGCTCATTCGTGAGAAATAAATAAGATAAATAAGGACTTTGGATATCAAGGTGCTTAAAAAGTCAGTAGAAGGCCACAGAAAGTAACTTAATAATGATTGTCGTAATCTATATTCTTCAAAACATATTAATATTTAGAGATCTGCAGGAAATGAAGTACGTATGTGGCGATGCGATGTGAACTGAATTTGTGTTTTGGAAGGGCAAAGAAGAAATGACTTAACAAATTTAGACTGATTCGTAGAATTATATATATATATATATATATATGTGTGTGTGTGTGTGTGTGTGTGTGTGTGTGTGTGTGTTCAAAACAAAGGCGGTGTGACTTGTAGAAGAGATTCGATCGAATTTGAATAGGTTTTATTGCAATGTGGTCTGCACAGGGCAAAGAATTTTTGCTCCCTGCCAACATATAGAAGTTTCTTAGGGTATTGATATGCGTGCACGTATTGTTAAAATTCAAGAATATACCAACAAAGGCACTTTACTGAAATATGAAGATTTTAAAATTAAACCCTAGGCCTTGTACTCTTCTTCCTGTAGGTACTAATATACACTCCCGGAAGATGGCACACAGGAAAACGTCGAAACATGCCGGAGTCTTGGTGTCTTAAGTGTACGAATATTGAACTGTAATGTGGTGCATTTTTGTGTATATTATTGAATTTTAAATATAGAAGCTTCTTTCGTCAGCTCTCAAATTCACAGACTCACAAGAAAAAAAATTTTAGAATTTACTTAGGATTCGGTGATATTTTAGACTGGCCGAAGGTGGGGTCTGTGCTTTCATTATTATAAAGCGTTTACAGGGAAGTTAGTATTCAGAAGAAATGCTGTGTGCATTAATAACAAATAATATCCTTACGTGCGAACACGGCATGTTGGAAAATGTGAAGTTTGTAAATAAGTGACGCAATGTTAGTGTTGGCAGGACTGTGTCATGTCACACATACGAAGTCATGTCTGTCGGAAGTCATCCTCTGGAAACCCCACCTAATATTCCACAAAACTGTTGGACGGGGAGACATGTGAGAGAGAACATTATGTCGTGTATCAAAGGATGCTGCTATAAACTCCTTCCCCTTTCGTCACTGACAGCACAATTCCATAATGGAAGGGTGCTCCTACGTATTACATTACTAAGATTGAATAACCTTCAGAGTCCCCCTGTACTGATGCTATCTCTATAAATACCATCACAGTCATACCCTTGCACTTTGAAGCTGTATTAATCAAGGTGGGTTCTTCATATTTTAAATATTTACTTTGTCACGCTCTTACTCCCTCTGTAGGTTCTGTCGCTTTTCTGTGTCCTTTCCCCCCTCCCCTCAGGATCTCTCTGGCTATAATCCCATTACCGATATAAGTTTGCCCCCCCCTCCCCCGGTTCAAAATCCTGAGTCCTTGTTATCTTAGCCTCCATACATCAACCGTCCTAAGACTTGTTTATTTAAGTAGAGGCAAAGGTAGTATTACCAATGTTTTCCTGTCAGACTTAACCATAGGTTAATATTTAACATGAAATGGAGTGCTACGCATAGCGTTTAGAGGTATTCTGAGAAGTATCGACTATTCGTAAAAGAACACAGATAATTTAAATTTGTATACGTTATTTATAAAATGCGATAAAATGAAATAACAGATTAGTTCTACTTAGAAACAGCAACAGAAGTCTTCCATCTTGCCCTTCGCCTTTCTCACCACTTGTATTTTGGCTTATCCCCAACCCATAATGTAAAAGCTAAAGTGATCCCGTTACAGGCCCGGTGTGGCCCAGAGGGTGGGTAGAGGTATAGCTCTACTCTTCTATGACCGCGACACTAGAAGGGAGTGAGTGGTCAGCAGCACGCCCCAGCCACACTTTACCCCCGGGAATGACTCGGTACCCATTTTGCTGAAGGTTGGGTGGGCCCCAGGGCCGGTCTGGACGGGCGGAAAATCTCGCCCCCCCCCCAACCAGGATTCGATCCCGGACCGTCCAGCCCGTAGTCAGTCGCTATACTGACTGAGGCACCTGTCCCACACCACCCCATAATACAGCTGTTTCAAAATTCATTCTACATAAACTTAAGTACATACAGGTGTAGTATTCTATACGATTTATTTTTTAAATGCTTAAGTGGCATCTTTTTTTAGAGACGTAATTTTTACATAACCAAAAACCCATCACCTTTTTCGGAAAATGTGTTTCCTATAATTGCCACACGATCTTAACAAGAATACGAAGTTTGATGAAACAATCATAAGCATTATCATAGTAGCAGTGGTACAGTTCTTGCTTTCTTTGTCAGGTTGTTTATTGCACTTTACCTGTTTCAAATTTCGAAATCAAGTTTGTCAAATCATCTTGTACTTCAAAAATATAATTATATATAAAAGAATGTAAAAATAATAAACTGCTTTAAGGGGAACACAACTTTTCCTATTATAATTATTTATTGAACGGCTCAACATGTTTGGGAGTGCCACAACTAAAAAGTTGTTTTGCACTAAAAAAATTCAATAATGAAATATGTTCATTGGGTAATGTTTTAATGTTTTTTTTAAAAATGTAACAATTTTTTTGATATAAGGAATTCCATTGCTGTTTTGAAAGTGCATTATCAAGTTATTGTTTTTCTGTGATTACTCTGAAGTATAATACTTCTAATAAGTGCGGAAGAAAACTGCTAGAAAATTTTTAAGAAACAAAATTTGTTTAAAGAGAAACTTCAGAAATTTTACCTAGCATTACTTCAAACTTCTTAGAGTTTATTTACTGTGTAAATATTGTAGTTCTGAAATCCTTAACAGATTCGAGAACAAAGAAAACGTCTGTATTAATTTGAATGTGGAGGGACAGTTTTACACGAATATCAAGCGAAACGGAAGTTTCAATCGCACAATGAAGAATACGAAATAAACAAAATAATTTTTTTTTTCGTTTTAAAGTTGAAAGTATGAAGTTTATGTTTGCAAACCATAATATCAGTAACTCGATTTCATATTTTATCCATTACATTACAGTGCGCTTCGTAGGCAGTTTGTTAGCACAGTGACGTCACCATGACTCGCAAGACTACATACGAAAATTGTGTCTCTTTTGAACGAACATTTCTTATTCAAGAGCCCAATAAAGGTACAATTTGTCTTTATAATTGAACGTGTTCCGTCTGTTAGTTCAGGAATTTGGTTTCGTATTGATGGTCACTATATCTAAATCAGTTATGTAAAGTTAGACACTGCAGGTGAAATAAAATATTTTTACACTTTTATCTGCAAATTACAAGCGAAAATACATATGCTTTGTCTTGTCGTTTGTCAGGCTGTAAATACAGACCTTAGGGGGTGTGTGAGAAAGAACTGAGGTGAATATCTAGAGTAAATGACAGAAGGACAACAAAATTAAATTTGTATGGTAAGGGTGGTAAGTGTGTATAATTATCGGTAATGTGTCAGAGTAGTGAAACCAGAAAATGTCATATTGATGGCTCATTCAACATGGATGGAAATACTTAGAAAATCTTTCAAAATTATTTTCGAAAAGCTGAGAAAAATTGACATAGATCTGAGGGTGGCTTCCTTACGAGTCTTAAGCAAACACTTGTGATGCAAACTCTATTTATATAATTACTGGAATCGGGTTTTCGAATATGATAAAGAACTTCTCTTGTCATCGGAAGGTATTACTCCATAAAATTATGAACAAATATTTATTTTACATTATACTTGGTCATCAAAGATGCGCAAAATAATAGTTTAATCAACATAACGAATCCTATTCTAATGTTTTACCCCAAGTATAGTGCTTCGGTTTTTTACCAATTCCTGCAGAATAATTAACATAGGTTACGTGGGGACTATCACCGCTAATCCAGGTAGCATTGCCATACATATACTTCAGAACACGCTTTTATATTTAACATTTAAATGGGCAGTGAAATTTATACATTCCTTTTAACTTTTACCTAACCCGACCTGCCTTTTGTGAGTATGACTTTAAGAGATACGAAAATATGCTATGTGCTATCTTTCCTAGAATTAAAATCTTACAACATGAAAATCTTTAGTGACCTATCGAAATCCTTACAGTTCTAAAGACATGGAAGGATTTCGAAGGATGTGCTTTGAAATTGAATGTAAATCTGCGTCTGAGGATTGTACCTTGGCTTTTCAGATTTCTTCTATTGTTAGATGCAAGTTATTTTCTTGTTTTATATTGATTGTCATGCGTCCCGATTGTTATGTGCAAACCCAATCAGATACGCTAGGCTTCTTATTCTCTGAATTGAACTGTCACGATGAAGGAAAACAGTAGATTCCTGTCCCTGTAGAATGATCTTACATCCCAATACAACTCTCATAGCCACTGTTATCTCAGTAGCTAAAGCATTGTTCAATTTTTTTTCACAAACATTGGAATATCCTTGTTCAAAAGGAGACTTAAGTTCCTTATTGCCTCTTAGAAGCTTTTCCATCTATTCAAATGATAAACTAGCTACCAGGCAACCTGTGCTCCTTACGCTAGGTTATTACAGAAATTTTGCTTGTTATCCAAAACTGTTTTATTTAAAGTAATTTAACGTATCAGTAAAGAATTATAAATTCCTGGGAACAAGTAAAATTCTATTTAGTGTGAAATAAATCCATAAATACAACGAGATGTTAGTTGACTCTATTATGCTTTGGCAAAACACTGAACAATTTAGCGTTCCATAACATTCAGAGCGATGTACTCTGGACATATCTGTTTCGAATACAGCAGGGTAACTGCGTGTCGTCCTTGAGGGTATTCGCTTTATCTGTTTATATAAATATCAGCGTATTAATTTCATGAATGATGTGATGCTTCCCATATTCCTCTAAGTATACTCTCGGCCGTCATAGTCTCCAAATGTTGGTTAATGCAGCTATATGTGCAGGTCTGAATAGCTTTTGTGTTTATTACAAGAATACTCTTCCAAATACCATCCGAAATTTCAGCTTTCCACATTTTCAGTTATGAGAAGTTCATCAGGAGCTCAAACGTTTTTGACAAGTCCATACATACACACACACACACACACATACATACATACATACATATATACACACATACGTACATACATACATACATACGCACATACGTACATACATACTTACACACATACATACATACATACATACATACATACTTATATACATACATACATACATACATTCCACACTTTATCATCTTGCAGTCGTCTTCTAAATCTTAACATATGCATTTAAAAGTGCTTCGTCAATTCTCCAAAATTAATCACAAATTAATTAACCTCTTAATTATAAAAAAATCTAAATAATTTAAAAATTTTTAAATTACTGAATGCTGGTTGCTGTAAAGAGAGACAGATATATGAGAATAAGAACCGGAATAAAGTGTGCAAAATGTAATTGTTCCACCACGTGTGTAGTCATTTAGTTCCTAAGGAAGTTTGGCAGGATGTGTTCTAAGCAATGTCACGGAAAGAAAGAGGACATCTTGAAGGACCGGATTTATGTTCCTTTCATGTTAGATAAGCGACTATAGAGAAGATTTTTTGTTGTAGGCACAACCTATAGCAGGTCTACGAATGATAGTTAAATGTTTCTACGTAATCCTACAGGAAGTAGAGTGCTAACTGTAATCAAATGTTTCCATTGTTGCAGTTGACAAATACTCTCCTTGTCTGACTGATCATCAGTTTAATTAATAATTGGTAAGCAATCTGTTCAGTTGTTTTGTAAACACAGTAGGCCGTCTCGTCGACAGCTACACTCACCACGAGTTGCCTCCCCCATCACGCATAACCCATTCCCGTCACTGATGGACTACGTCGCACTTTCTTCCACAGAACAGATAGAGCAAATAAAGTGTCAGAGGCCAAAGACTTTCTTCGGAAACCGGCAGAGAAACTCCCAAATTTTCTCGGAAATCCATGTTTCTTTAACATATTCAAAACTACCAATCCAGCTATATATATGAACAGGTTAAATTAGCGGTAATTTTCTTGATCTGTTTTTGTGTTCTGTCATATTGTAGTCTTGGCCGAGACATCAGCTTTCTCCATTGAGTTTGTAGCTTCCGGATCTCCTTCCAGGAAAATCTTGGGATAACCTCTTTCGAAATTCTTTCTTGTTCATAATTAGTCATTTATCTTATCTTCGATTTTACAGTATCATATTACTGGATATTGCGGGCGCTGTAGAATAAAAATCTAAAGGTTTGTCCACTGTTGGTCTCTAATCTAATCCCCCAGAATGTAGTCAATGCTGATTGATTTCAGGTTCCCGCCGCGGTAAAAATGAGTTCATCGCTGTCCAAGAAGACTTTTGATCCCTGGAGTTTGGATCGATATGTTGTCCCGAAACGTCAGTAATTAGCTATCAATCTACGTCGCTTAACATCCTAGAACAGCAAAAATATTACAGTCAATAATCTTATGTTCTGTTTTAAGATACAGTTTATATTATTCTTCTATGGTTTGATAATCCTAACAAGAAGTTGCCAAACGTAGTTCAGAGTATTGATCATAATTTCCAAACGTGTTCTGTACTGTTGTATTCAGTTGGTTGGCTTTTACTCTTATCTGTTTAATAAAATAATCCCTCTGCTGCGAAGTTAATCACCCCACAGATATGATCACTAAAATTAAGTATTCAGATTATCATAAAATTAAAGCATAGGGAAATATTTTTTGTTGTTGTTAAATATTTACCTTACTTCAAGACGTTGAAATATGAATTTTAGATCTAACTTATTTTGCTGTTTACAGATTCAAAATGCTCTTAGATACGAAGAAAGTCTGAAAGGGTTGAGCTCTGTGTAACGTGAGGTAATACTGAGCAAATATTAATCTGAGTTTAATTGGCGCCACAGTATTCAGTGTACACTGCCAATTCCAAATTCAATTTGCGTCTATGAAGTAATCTCGAGTGCAAAGCGACCTTGAGTTGTTGTCGGGTCTGATTTGGGAGCAAACCACATAACAGGCAGAACACCTAGAAATGATGGAGCGAACGTTGGAGTTACAGGAACATATCTTTCCTGTGTCTAGTCTGTATTCTTCTGAAAGCTTTACTCGGTATCAGAATTTGGGATATATTTAGTTGATTTTGCTACTGTGACGTTAAGTAAGGTATGAAGCAACCTTCGAAAGGAAAGAGTTTGCGGCCGAGGTATGTTCAGTTCGTGGTCAGTCTGTTGCATTTGCCTGATTGGAATTTTCAACGAGCGAACACACAGAATAGAAGTGCTACATCATGGGGTAATGTACAAGAGGGTTAGAATGCTCCACCCAGGTCGTTCAACAAGGACCACTGTACAGTAGGATATTACGGCGTAATGAACCTAACTGAACATGACGTAAACCATTCACGTAGGGCACGGTCTGCAGAACTACCGTCAGTGGTTCTAGAACTGTCTAGCTGTATTCTTTGCGTCCTGAGTCGCAGAACGTGACAGTCACATCTTTAGAGGAAAAATAAGTCCTGTTACCTTCTCTGTGTTTGCACTGCTTGGGACAGGAGATAACAAGCAGAACAAGCAAAGAAGCTTCTTCTTCTTCTTATATTATTATTAGTTATAAACTTGAAGAGTTTTTGTACAATTATGTGCTTGAAACAAACCATTGTTCTACTGTTGCAGTTATTGTTTGCTTGTAATTCTTGGTACAGACGATGTTATGTCCAATGATAGGTGTTTTGTACCTTTAGGTTATTACTTTTCGAAGTATGATTAAGCATAATAATAATAATAATAATAATAATGTTCTTCTTTTCTCTTTGTCTTGTTAGGGCTTTTGGCAGGTTCCAATTTAAAATTAATTCTTTAAGGCAAGCCTCATATATTAGAGTGACATTGTGCGTTCTCAATCGAAGTTCGACGTCCTGCAAAGCTAATTCCACACAGTAGGACGCAAAGCAGAAAAGTGCAAATAGAATTATGCTTGGAGGGTGATTTTTATCATCGATATTAGTATTTGTTCAGTGCAAGAGAGCAGGCGCTTTCGAACGCAGACCTCAGTCTTAGGTTATCCTAGATATTGATGTTAGTATTAAAGTTAGTATTAGTATTGGTCGCAAAATTTCTTTTTGTTCAATTAAAACTCGCTCATATCCTAGTTATGGGATGGAGCTACAGAAGAATATTTAAAACTGTTAAATTACATGTAAAATCTAAAAGGACAAAATTTCATATCTGGTAATCCTCAGCGTTCAAACGTGTAGTTTGTGTTAAGTAGATGGAGAGGAATTAAGGGGTTATAATGCATTTTGTACGAATCCGAAATATAGATGTAATTTAGACGGCAGTTTACCAAATATCGTAAAGTAAGTTACAGGCTGTTTTATACATTCAGCACATAACAGAGATATAGACAGTGATATTTAGATGTACAGTACAAGACATGTAGTAACTGTGCTGAAGACGACAAATGCATGTCAATTCTTATTGTGTAAAACTGACGCGAACAGATCACTTGGTAGACCGAGTCGTATATTGGAGAATAATATTAAAATGAATCCTCAAAGTTGTATTTTGAATGTGAGGACTGGGTTCAGGTGGCTCAGGATAGGTTGACACCTTACTCTGGACAGGCAACAGGCTTTTAATTGTGAAAGTGCGCTGAAGATTTTAAACGACACGCTTCTTGATCACAAAGTCTTCTCTAGTTTCAACTCCGGAACGCAGTGGATTTACCTCAGTAACGGGAAAACCCAATCTTCGATCCGAGATATAGTTCTTAGGCACCCGGCAAAATGTTGTGTTCCTATTATAAGAGCTATACAGTTGATAACGCGGCACAAGTCTGTCTGCTGCAGCTTTATGTCTGTCTCTGTATTTATTTCGTGCGTTTGATGGGATTTTGTTTTGATTGCTGCTGGGAGTTCTTATGTTTCTCATGGCGAACCAATAAATAAAGCAGAAGATACGAACGAAATCCTGCAGATAGAGAAACATTGCGTCATTGCGTCCTTGTAAACACTGTTAACTCTTTTACAGTGAGGAGCTTAACCTACCAAACCAATACTAAACAATAAAACGATTGCGAATATTATGTACGAGTAGATTTACCCCCATATTAACAAATATGGTGTCAATATTATGTAACTTGACACTTAAAACCTCCAAACATCATACCTATACAGCTTGTTACTTTGTATAAATACGAAAATTTGATTTTTTTTGGTGAATAGCTCTTGATGTGTGTTGTCTACGCTACATTCGCATTTTGGATTTTAACAAAATGCATAATAACCGGATTTAATATGTGGCAGAATGTTTTAATGTTCTTGTGTTTTCTTCTTCACAATATTAGATAAACATTCAATAAATAAACCGACGTGAAAGATTTCAGTTCACGGATTAAGTGAAAGCTCGTATGCTTTGTAATATCTAGTCGCTTTTGAACGCAAAAATAAATAACACGCATTTTTAGTAAATGTAAATCAAATACGCAGGTTGAAAACGTGGTTTGATTAACTGTAATCCAGTTCCATTAAGCAAGCTGTTCGACCAATTATGTTTCAGTGTTACTGTTACGTTAAGTATCACATGCTTTGTATCGTGAGTTCGGGTCTCGCTTTCTCTGTTTCTATTTTTTACTGATGTCTTTTGTTTAGAGACGGAGGGGTTTCTGTTAATTGCAGAGTGCAGAGAGAGATTCATTACTTGGGAATAATTTCTGGGGTGGGGAAAGATACAGTGAAATGAAAGCAGGGTAAGTAAAACACAGAGGGTAAATAGAAAGAAAGGGTAGAAAAATGAAAGAGACAAAAGTAACTAAAGGTGGACCGAGAAGAATAAAAATCTCAAGAGTACGAAGAGGTGGATAAAGTAGGTAGAGGAATAAATTTGAATAAGCCAAATTAGCTTCGTGTTACGTTATGATACTTTCAGTTCTTATGTACGAGAATGAGTTATGTACGAGGCGATGTTGACGAGGTTTTTGAATTAATTTTTCCTTAAGTTAAATACAGGAATGACTATTGTAATTATAATTGTGTTTTATTCCATTTACTTACAAAGTAAAAAGTAAAAGTAATGGAATAAATGTTGTCCAAAAGAAAAGGTAACGGGATAAAAGTCGCCCAGAAAACGGTAATGAGGTAAATGTCATCCAGAAAAAAGGTAATGGGATAAATGTCGTCCAGAAAAAAGTAATGGGATAAATGTCGTCCAGAAAAAGGTAATGGGATAAATGTCGCCCAGAAAGTTCCTAGTTGGGTTTCCTCTTTCTATTGCAAACTAACGTCATAGATAGATACATCATGCTTGGGGGAGGCATGGAATTGGGACACAAAATATGACCCTTTCATTTTTAAAGTCACGTAATGTACTTGCGGTGCAGGTACGCGAAATTAGAACAGATTTCATGTGTGACTTGACTGATGGACAGTCACTCCGTTTACGCCAGCAATATTTCAGCCCTCCTAAGGAGAAGACAGCACTTCAGCTCTTCCCTAGCTGCAGAACTCGCCAGTAGACGAATGGCAACAACTTATGCATTTATGCGAACAATGTGCCCAAGATGCTGCCAAAGTTTATCCGCCTAGTATTTTGGATGAACTTAGTAAAGTACTATCAATCAGAAGGCAAAATTAATGCAAGTTATCTGATAGGTATAGTGACTAGGTTAAAGGCTAGATGACCGAGAAATCGTGTTTCGATTTCTGACGAGAGTGATAAATTTTTCTCTTCTGAAGAGCCTCTACAAAAGCTGTTCACCCAAACCAGCTTCACATTCAGTGGATAACTGAGGATTCTCCTGCGGGTTAAAGTTGCCAGGGAGAGAAGCGGACTGTTCACTTGCATCTACAGATAAACATACTGTCTGCTTGTATTTGTGGCGCCTACAGGGACAAATTCAGTTAAGCGTTATTAATAAAAAATACGTAAATATTTATCAAAAGCTGATATCAGTTGGCAGAACGCTTGCAAAACCTTGATGTTGATGTGAGAATAATATTAAAACAAGAGCAGGACTTGAGGTTGTCAGACTCTGGATGAGATCTTGTGCAGCTTGTGTGAATCAGTGATAAATTATATGGTTTCACGAAGACATGAATTTCTCTAAGAGCAGGAGTAAATGTAAAAATTTCATGGACGATCTTCTGGAAGTAGGTAGTTTTATTTGAATGTAATAAAGTAACTTCAAAGGTTAAGACAAATTAAGTTTACGGGATTTAACGCAGTATATTTTGATAGAAAGAAGCAGTGTTTAAGGTAAACACCTTCCTTCCATCTACACAGCCCCTTCTAACCTAAAATTGAAGTTAGCAGACTTTCATAAACTGTGGCAACTACATGCCGGACTGAAAGGCATAACAAGGACCATAATGGTAATGTACGTCACAGTGAGTACCTCGGATATCTTACGAATTTTTTATGTATGGGCAATATATTATTTATTTTGAATAAAAAATATAATATAATTTCCGAACACGTGATAGTCTGTAGTGCTGCAGGCAGATACTACAAATTGGACATGAATAATATGTATTTATAGGCCTAAGTTACAGCATTTTGCAAAGAAGCTTATAATTTAACTATAAAAAAGATACTTAGTCGAGGGTGTAAAACTTGCCCTCTTCGTGAAGACAGAGTATCCAAGTTTTTTTTTTTTTTTAATATTTGCTGAAAGTTTCCGAAATATAACCACAGTAATTAACCAACAAGCGCGACAGACTGACATCCATTTATCTTGTACGTGCAGAATTATAAATAAATTGGTGGCGAATGAATAAAAAAGGGATATTTTTCTCTTTAGAGAAGCATCTCGAAAGGAAAGAAGCGTCAGGGTAACATCAAAATTTAAACGCGAAGTCACGGAATTAAAAGAGAAGAAAGTTAGGGAAGAGCTTATGTTTTAATACCCAATTAACCACACTTTTCTTTTTTCCTTTATGTGGGAGGGGAGTAACCATAATTCTTCTCGTTTCCGTTGCATACCCCGTCTTTCACTTTATGTTTAGAATTTACACAGAAACTAGTGCGTTCATTATACATTCTTCCACATTTGCTGTGTGGCCCGAGTAGCTCAGTCGGTATAGCGACTGAGCTACGTGCTGGACGGTCCGAAATCGAATCCCGGTGGGGATGAGATTTTCCGCCCGTCCAGACCGGCCCTGTGGCCCACCCAGCCTCCTGTAAAATAGGTACCGGGTCTTTCCCGGGGGTAAAGTGCGGCCGGGGCGTGCTGCTGACCACTCACCCCCTTCTAGTGCCGCGGTCATGGAAGAGTAGAGCTATACC
>Ga0123352_10004169_pt1 | contig 21219 bp, 22 predicted proteins | sample TergutLab28metaG_FD_89700 | JGI IMG/M metagenome (GOLD analysis project Ga0123352, IMG submission 89700) | Labiotermes labralis P1 segment gut microbial communities from Petit-Saut dam, French Guiana - Lab288 P1 | ecosystem: Host-associated > Arthropoda: Insects > Digestive system > Gut ...
GCAACTTCTTCCTTCCAGGCCGCGCTCTTGCTAACATCTTTGGTTACGAAGTTGAGTTTGTAAACGCTCATACACTTCGCTTTAACCCTTGATTATTTAACTAATTATTTCCACCCTCGCGCATTTGCGCGAGGGTGTTTTTTATGTTCAAATTTACGCCAACCCGCAATCGATACAGGCTCTCCTAAAATTGAGAGAGATAGTGACCGTTTGCACCTACATATGTTATTCTAATGTATAAACTTACAACGGCTACTCGAAAGGCGGAACCTAATTGGAAAAACGACTATTTGGTAAGCGCGCAAGCGGCATTCTTGCACACCCAACATCATTTCCCGGGGAATATGGCATTGGCGATTTGGGCGCGCATGCGTACGCATTTGTAGATTTTTTAAAAACGGCCAAGCAAAAACTATGGCAAGTGTTGCCACTTGGCCCCACGGGGTATGGCGACTCGCCCTACCAAAGCTTTTCATCATTTGCGGGTAACCATTACATGATTAGCCCGGAAAAACTGCACGAACAGGGGATTTTGAGTAAAAATGATATTGTCAACCCGCCACTGTTTAACCCAAGGCGAGCAGATTTTGGTGCCGCCATAACTTACAAAATGCAACTTTTACACAAGGCATACGAAAATTTTAAAAAACAGTCCCCTGCAGCGTACAAGAGCTTTTGCACTAAAAACAAAGACTGGCTAGACGACTACGCGCTTTTTGTCGCGCTAAAAAATCATTTTGGCGGCAAGGAATGGTTCAAATGGGATGCGCCGCTTGTAACCCGCGACAAGGCAGCATTAAAAGAAGCTTTGGCGACCCATCATGACGCGATTGATTTTTGCAAGTTTGTGCAATACGAATTCTTTAGTCAGTGGAATGCAATAAAAAAATATGCAAACAATGCCGGTGTGCAAATTATAGGGGATATACCCATTTTTGTAGCGCACGATTCTGCAGACGTATGGGCAAATCCAGAACTTTATCAACTAGATGAATGCGGCTGCCCAACCGCTGTGGCCGGTGTCCCGCCAGATTATTTTAGCGAGACAGGGCAGTTGTGGGGTAATCCGTTATATAATTGGGAAGCTCACAAAAAAACGGGGTACGCATGGTGGTGCCGCCGTGTAAAAGCCGTGCTTGCGATGGTGGATATTGTGCGGATAGACCACTTCCGCGGGTTCGAGTCCTACTGGGCTGTACCATATGGCCAAAAAACTGCAATGAACGGCAAATGGATAAAAGGCCCCGGTAAATCGCTGTTTGCGGCAATTAGGGATACCCTTGGTAGCTTGCAAATTATTGCAGAAGACCTGGGCGAAATTACGGAGAAAGTAGATGCCTTGCGCAAAGGGCTGGGCTTACCGGGCATGCGCGTGTTGCAATTTGCGTTCGACCCAACAAGCGAGAGTGCGTACCTGCCTCACAATTACGAAACCAGCTTAACAGTGGTATATTCCGGCACACATGACAACAATACAACGCGGGGCTGGTATGCATCTGCGCCAGAGGAAGCACGCGATTTCCTGCGCCGCTATTTAAATGTTTCCGGCGAAGATGTTGCATGGGATCTCACGCGTCTTGCGATTTCTTCTTCGGCAGTTTTTGCAATTACGCAGTTGCAAGATATCATGGATTTGCCTGCAAGCGACCGCATGAACACACCTGGGGAAGCCCAAGGTTGCTGGGGCTTCCGATATACAGCAGACATGTTAACGGCACAGCAAGCAGAGCGACTGGCATATTTGACAGAATTATTTGGGCGATAGGCATTGGAAAAGGCGGCTATGCCGCCTTTTTGTTTGCAAAAATAGCATGTCAATGATATTATTGTTACAAAGTGCTTACAAAATAAAAAAGGACGTGTATTATGAATCAATCAAAAAAACTTGCTGCCGAATTTATCGGTACATTTACTCTGGTATTTATGGGTTGCGGTAGCGCAATTTTCCTAGGCCCCTATGTGGGTGGCGGGCATTTAGCCGTGGCACTGGCATTTGGTCTTTCTATTGTCGCTATGGCGTATGCCATTGGTAGTGTTTCTGGGTGTCATATTAATCCGGCTGTTTCACTTTCTATGTTGTTGGACAAGCGTATGACCGTTGCAGAATTTGTGGGATATGTCGTTTTCCAAATTGCGGGCGCAATGGCAGCAGCAGCACTGCTTAATATGTTTGTATCTTTTGACGCGATAACAGACGTAACAACTGCACTCGGCACCAACGCTGTGGCTGGCGCAGGCGGTATTGGCGGCGCATTTGTTATCGAAATTGTGCTTACCTTCATTTTTGTTCTCACAATTTTGGCTGTTACCGCTAACAAAAATATGGCAAATATTGCGGGTATGGTTATTGGACTAACGCTTACATTTGTGCATATTGTGGGCATTCCGCTAACAGGTACGTCTGTAAACCCGGCACGTAGCATTGGTCCCGCACTTTTTGCGCGTGGCGACGCGCTTGCGGATTTGTGGGTGTTTATAGCAGCTCCGCTTGTGGGTGCTATTCTTGCAGTCGTTGTGTACAAGCTGGTTATAAAAAAGGCATAACATGCTTACACTTCAATGGTTTTTTGGCGATAAGGACGACCTTGCAGATGCACACGCCATACGCCGCACAGTTTTTATAGAAGAGCAAAATGTATCCGAAGCAGATGAACATGATGGTACGGACGGCGCGTGCATTCATTTGGTCGCATATGATAATGATGCGCCTGTGAGCACAGGGCGCATTATGATAACGCGGGATGATTTTATTATTGGGCGCGTGGCAACACTTAAAAGCCACCGTGGGCGTGGTATTGCTACAGGGGTTATGCAGGCATTAATTGATGCATGTGTTGTGATGGGTGGCGAGCGTCAAATCTTGCATGCACAAACATCGGCGCGTGTTTTTTACGAAAAATTGGGCTTTACTGCCTATGGCGAAGAATTTGACGATGCGGGCATTCCCCATATCGCAATGGAGCATTTTGGTACAGAGCGTACGTGTAAAAAAGGGGTACCCCAATGAGGCTTGATAAATATTTAAAAGTGAGCCGTATTATTAAACGCCGTACTGTCGCCAACGAAGCTTGCGACGCTGGGCGCGTAGAAATTAACGGCAAAGTTGCCAAAGCATCACAAGATGTAAAAATCGGTGATATTGTTGCAATAAAATTTGGCGAAAAAACGTCTGAGTTCGAGATCTTGGCAATTAAAGAAACTGTGCGCAAAGAAGATGCGCAGGCTATGTACCGTATAGCAGAGTAAGTTTAGGCGCAAGCATAAATAATTCCCCGCGTGCATATATTTGTACAAACTTCTGATTTACAAACAGAAAAGGGGAATTTTTATGCCGGTGTCACCACCACAAGTTCTGGAAGACCGCAGACGCAGCCCATCGCGTCACAACATCACGATAGACAAGCGCGAAAATGTAACTGTAACAGGCATTGTAGATGTTATTTCTTTTGACGAAGAGTCTGTTATCGGTGAAACAGAACTAGGAATAATTATAATCAAAGGTGCCAACTTACATGTAAAGCGCATTAATTTAGAAAGCGGCGAGCTAGTTGTTGCAGGCGAAATTGATGGCGTAAATTACGAAAACGCAAGTAGCGGGGTTAAGGCAAAATCTATCATGGGCAGGCTGTTTAAATGATACTGTCCATGTCTGGGCAGGCATGGCTGTTTATTGCAACTGTAGTTGCGGGTATGGTTATTGGGCTTTTTTACGATGTATTCCGCATTTTGCGTAAAACCGCACCACATGTGGCATGGATGGTGCAAGTGGAAGATGCTATATTCTGGATTGCTGCTACAGGCGCAATGTTTTATTTCATGCTTAATCAAAACTTTGGGGAAATACGCTTGTTTTCTATTGTTGGGGCGGCGTGCGGGCTTGCGTTGTATTTTGCTACAATATCACGCGTGGTGATGGTTTCCGCAGTTGGTATTATCAACTTTATTAAGCGTGTTATCGCAACGGTGTTCCGTATCATCACCTTCCCAATAAGGTTTTTATACGGGGTTATTTCCCCACATATCCAAAAGCTTTTAAAGTTTGCCAAAATAAAAATGAAAAAAGCCGCGCGCAATTGGTCTATATTGCGTAAAAAGGTGTGACATAAGTGGAAAAAAAGAAAAAACAAAAACGCAGGATCAGTTGGCTTTTTATTGTTTTTTGGGTAGCGATAATTAGCCTTTCTTTAACGTTTGTTACCGGACAAGCTAGGCGTTACAGCCAGCTTAGCACCGAACTGTACCAAGCACAAAGCAACTTAGCGCGCGAGCGTGCAACTTTTAACGACCTTTATTTACAGCTATTATTTTTTGACAGCGATGCATATATAGAACGCCTTGCCCGCGAACGTTTGGGTATGGTGCGCCCCAACGAAATTGTGTTTAGGAACATGGCTGCCGAATAACCGCAAAGTAGGGATACCAATGATAGACGTTGCATTAGTTGGCACCGGTGGAATGATGCCGCTACCGGGGCGGTTTTTATCGTCTATGCTGTGCAGGGTAAATGGTAAAATGATATTATTCGACTGTGGCGAAGGCACGCAAGTAAGTTTGCGTATGCTGGGCTGGGGCTTTAAGCAAATTGACATGATTTGTTTTACCCACTTCCATGGCGATCATATATCCGGTTTACCCGGCCTGCTTCTTACCATGGCCAATGCCGAGCGTATAGAACCGTTAAAATTATATGGCCCAAAAGGGCTTGAGCATATTGTTAAAAACTTATGTGTTATTGCACAAGATTTGCCCTTTCCCCTAGAATTTTTCGAGAGGGAGGGGTCTTCTTTGCATTGCGAGGATATGTTAACCATAAAAACCCTACCGCTTAACCACCGTGCGCCATGCCTTGCCTATAGTTTGGAGTTGGCACGGCGTGGCAAGTTTGACCCTATCCGCGCAAAAGCGCAAAATATTCCATTACAAATTTGGAGTGCATTGCAGAAACAAAATGAAAATCCTATCGTATATAATGGTAAGACATATTTCAGTGATATGGTATTGGGTGAACCCAGGAGGGGTATCAAGTTGGTTTTTTGCACAGATACGCGGCCTGTAGCCGGTTTGCCAGAGTTTGCCAAAGATGCAGATTTGTTTATTTGCGAGGGAATGTATGGCGACCCGGAAAAGCAAGAAAAAACCGCCGCACGCAAACATATGACGTTTCGGGAAGCGGCAGAAATTGCACGTACGGCAAATGTGCGCGAGTTGTGGCTCACACATTTTAGCCCCGCGCTGCCAGACCCGTATAACTACCTTGAGTACGCAACCTGCATTTTCCCCAACACAAAAGTGGGAAAAGACCGTATGGCTACGATATTAACCTTTGAAGAAGAGGTGACATAAATGACAGACACACGCACAGACATGCAATTTATCGAAGGCTGCCTTGCAGGCGACCAGGACTGTTTTACGGAACTGGTAAACCGCTACAAAAACTTAGTCTATTCCATCATTCTGCGGCAGACACGTAACCGTGACGAAGCGAATGATCTTGCGCAAGACGTTTTTCTAAAAGTGTACAGAAACCTGGAACGCTATACCCCAGAGTTTAAGTTTAGCACTTGGGTGATGCGCATTACTAGCAACCATATCATAGACCAACACCGTAAGCGTAAAATGGAAACGGTGTCTTTTGACGAATATATGGCAGATGGCGGCACGGTTGGCGTCACCGCTTCACCGGAAGCAGAATATCTAAAACGTGAACAAACAGAACGCATTAACAAAATTGTTGGTGGCTTGCCGGAGATATACAAAATACCGGTGGTTTTGTACCACCAGCAAGGGCTTAGTTACCAGGAAATTTCCGACACAATTGGCGAGCCAATTTCTAAAATAAAAAACCGCATATTCCGCGGGCGTAAACTTTTAAAAAGCCTTTTATCGACAGGGGAGTGAAAACAGTGGATTGTAATAGTTCAGAAATTTTGATGATGAAGCATATGGAAGGGTTACTTTCTGCCGAGGAAGCAACCGACCTAAAAAACCATGTATTAGAATGCGAAACATGCCGCGAATATTATCTTGCATATGACGAGATGATGGAACATGCCGCGTTGCCACAAGCTGTGTGGGTAGATGCACCAAAGGGTTTTACCGCTGCCGTAGTGGCACACGTTTTCCAGCCAGAGCCGGAGGTTATACGTCGCCGTGGGCTAGCAATACTGCATGTTGTGTGGGGCTTGGGTGCAATTTTATTGGGAGTGGCATTGTTTTTCGCCTTCAACCCAGAGCAATTGGCAACGCTCGTTGACATGTCCCCAATCGTTGCCACAATGGCAACTGCATGGGCAAGCATAGCCGCTTGGTTGGCTCAAGTAAGCGAACTGGTCGCGACAGATATGCCGGAAGTGGGCGCGAGTATTATATTGTTAGTGTTTGTTGTAGTCATAGGCTCTTTGTTGTTTGCATTGCAACGCGGCGAAGAAGAGAACGCTGCAAGCGCATGATTATTTTAGGAATAGAAACAAGCTGTGATGAAACATCGGCCGCAATAGTAAAAGATGGGCGGCAAGTGCTTTCTAATATCATAGCGTCGCAGGTGGATATACACGCGCCTTTTGGTGGTGTTGTGCCGGAGATTGCGGCACGCCACCACATAGAATGTATCGGCTTTATTGTAGACCAGGCACTGGACGAAGCGGGGCTTACCCTTGCGGATATAGATGCGTTTGCCGTCGCCAATGGGCCGGGGCTTGCGGGCGCGTTGCTGGTTGGGCTAAACTATGCAAAAGGGCTAGCGTTTGCGTATGATAAACCGCTGATTGGTGTTCATCATATAGAGGCTCATGTGTGTGCAAATTATCTTGAAATAGCAGAGGATGTGCTTGCGCCGTCCTTTTTGTCGTTGGTAGTTTCCGGCGGGCATACGTCAATTTTGGCAGTGGACGACTACGATACTTACCGAGTGCTGGGTTCTACCCGTGACGATGCCGCGGGCGAAGCCTTTGATAAAACAGCGCGTGTGCTTGGCTTGCCCTATCCGGGCGGCCCGCAAATAGACAAGCTTGCCCGTATAGGCAACCCCTTATCAACGCCATTTCCCCGGGCAAAAATTGACGGGTTGGATTTTAGCTTTAGCGGCATAAAAACGGCAGTGCTGCAATACAGGGCAAAGAACCCAGATGCAAGTGTTGCGGATATTGCGGCATCTTTTCAGAAGTCTGTGGTAGACGTACTTGTAGAACGCACAATAACCGCTTGCTTGCAGGAGGGGTATAGCACTGTTGCACTTGCGGGCGGTGTGGCGTGCAATAATGGTTTGCGCACTGCAATGGAAGCCGCTTGTGCTGAAAACAACCTGCGGCTTTTTATGCCGCCGCCAATATACTGTACAGACAATGCCGCAATGATAGCCTGCCGCGGGTATTATCGTATGCAAAGCGGGTATGTGGACGGCTGGGATTTGAATGCGTTCCCAGGGCGGATGGTGTAAGACGAATCTTATAAAAAGGGGCAACGGCAATGCAATTTAATAAATATGCAACCGTACACGATTTTTACAAAGCTACATACAATGTGTTAATCCAAAACGAAGCACAAAACCTTATCCCGTTGGGCAACCTTATCATTGGCGTAAAGGGCGAAGACAAAGAGGGCTGGCGCGACCCGGCAAATTGGTTTATGGCAACGGTAACAAATGCAAGCGGCTTGTTGCTTACCGCCATTATGACGCCACCACACAATGTTGCGTTGTATGCGACAGATAATAAAATAGATGCGGATGCAATGACTTGCTTGATAAACGGCTTGGCAGACACGCTAATCCCAGGGGTGCTGGCAGAAAAAAGCCTAGCAGAGCGTTTTGCGCAAACATATACCGCCGCTTGCGGAAAAACATATGAAATAGCTATGAATCAGCGCATCTACGAACTCACGCAAGTAAGCCCTAACATTCCACAAATGGGGAAAATTCGCCTGCTGGAAGACGGCGACATGTCGTTTTTCCCATATTGGCGCAGTGCGATGTTTGGCGAGGCGATACACCACGCAAACACCATGGAAATACCAACAGGGGCAGATAACAATTATCATTTAAACGGGAAGAAGATATATATTTTGGAAGTGGACGGCGTCGCTGTTTCTATGGCAGGGTTTACGCGGGAAATGCAAAGCGTAATAGGCGTGGGGTATGTGTATACCCCGTCGTACTATCGCGGCAGGGGGTATGCGTCGTCTGCCGTAGCGCAGGTTAGCCAAATTGCGCTGGATAGGGGCTTCACAAAATGCGTACTTTACACCGACCTTACCAACCCAACATCCAACAGCATTTATCAGAAAATTGGCTACCACCCAATATGCGACTCGCTACAACTGGATTTTAAAGGGGTGCAACAATGAAGCTGGAAACCGAACGGTTAATGCTTAGGCCATTTGAAATGACAGATGCACCCGCAATGTTTGCCAACTGGGCAAGTGACCCGGATGTTCTACAATACATGCCGTACGAAGTGTGCAACACGCTAGAAGAAACGCAGGAAACTATCGAAAGCTGGCTGCAGTTTTTTGACAGCCTTAAAGGTAGAAGCGGTGCATTTGCTATCGTGCTAAAGTCGAGTGGCGAGGTTATTGGCACAGTAGACTATGCCGAGTTAGACCCTGCGTCGCAAGCAGCAGAAATTGGCTACCAGCTTGGCAAGGTATGGTGGGGCAATGGGTATGCCGCAGAAGCGTTGACGGCGGTTATTTCTTATTGCTTCGAAACAGCGGGCTTAAACAGGCTATGGGGTGCGTATGACCCGCGCAACCCAAGCGCCGGCAAAGTGATGGAAAAGGCGGGCATGATATACGAGGGTACTATGCGCCAATACAAAGTGCGCAGAGGCCAGCGTGTAGATAGAATTTTGTACGCCATATTAAAAGACGATTACGACACCGTCAAGGAAATCGCATATTACAACAACCTGCCTGTGACGTTTGATGGTTTTGTAAATGTCCCTGCCCTTTCTGATGGTGAAATATTTTTGGTATGTACAAAAAAATCCCCGGCTAGCCCGGAGAAAAAGTGGGTACCCGCGTACAATTTCTTTGTTTGTAAAAATGGCGAAAAAATTGGAGAGATTAATTTACGCATAGGTTATACCGATGGATTATATTATGGTGGGCAAATTGGGTACGGAATAGACGAAGCGTACCGCGGCCATGGTTATGCCGCAGCGGCTTGTCGTTTGCTTGTGCCTGTGGCGCGGGCGCATAATATGAAAACGCTGATAATCACTAACAATGTAGCTAACACCGCCAGTAAGCGCGTTTGCGAAAAGCTGGGCGCAAAGCTTGTGCGCGTGGCACGCCTCCCGGAATGGCATGACTTATATAAAGAAGGACAGCGGTTCTCAAATATATTTGAATGGGAAATTTAACACAGTTTCGTAAAATTGATAAAAATGCTTGCATTCTGTGCCATGGTGTGATAAAGTAACCAATGCGTCGCGGAGTGGAGCAGCCTGGTAGCTCGTCGGGCTCATAACCCGAAGGTCGTAGGTTCAAATCCTGCCTCCGCAAGTCAGTAAAACCCCTGTAGATATAAGGTCTACAGGGGTTTTTTATTTACCTTTGTTTCGATTTAGCAATTTCTGAAAGCCACTGTTCGCCAAGCATCAGAGCCCTTGGTAGATGGAAGAACCCTTTCCACTTGCCACCTTTAAGGGTAAACACCGGCTTTCCATAATGGTCGAGATAGCCAAACCACTCGCCGCCATTGTCCCTATCCGAAAAGTGCTTGAAACTGTAGTCGCTAATTTTTTTAAACCATTCCCAATGGGGCTTGCTGTCGGTTAACTTATAAGCCAGCAACATGGCAAGCATTGCCTCTGCATGAACCCACCAAAGTTTCATTGTGGACTCTAGCTTCTCGGTGGGGTAGCCCAGGTAATCTTGATAGTAGAAAATGCCGCCAAACGATTCGTCCCAGCTGCTTTCGATACTCCAAAGCATTGCTTCTGCGCAGTCGCTTACCATTTTTTTGTCGCCGCGGCTGTTTGCCACGTCCATAACTAGCCATAAGATTTCCAGTGCATGGCCGGGGCAAAGCAATCGTCCTTCCATTACGTCAAAATCCTTGCTTCCATCTGGTAATACCCGTTCAAAAACACGCTTGCGCTCCCAGTCGACATGAAGATTCCAAAAGGAATCCAGTGTGTTTTGGATCACTGGCTGCACCACGTCATCCGGCAGGTATCCTACAAGTTCTCTTGCCAAGGTCATCTGGATCATAGGAAATGACATTGCGCTAAAAGACCTGGAACCCGGCACTTTTTTGTTCCATATGCCTTTGGGGCTATTCTGCCGTTCATTTATCCTTTTGTATAGCCGTAGGGATTCCGCTCTTGCCCACTCCTCGCCAGAAATGCGGGCATAGGCAGCATACCCCATACACATAAAGCAGTCGGAATATACATTGTATGGCTCTACAAGAGGGTTGCCTTTGCGGTCTAATGCAAAATACATATCTCCGTTTGGCGAAGTGGCAAATTTGCGCATAAACTCTGTGCCATGTTTTGCGGCATCCAACCATTCGTTTCTTGTGCCATATTGTTCACAAAGGGTGGAAAACATCCAGATTGCGCGCCCCTGCATCCATGTAAATTTATCTGTGTCAAATACCGTTCCGTCCCGCTCTAAGCAGGAAAAATAGCCGCCATATTCGCGGTCTATAGAATGTTGTATCCAAAATGGCACAACCGATTCTAGCAGTTCGTCCGAAAACAGATTTTGATACTTAAAAATGTGTTCCATAATATCCTCCTAGCATTTGATGGAATAAGTATATCACATCTGGCCCAACAAGAATTGACACACAAGGAAAGGTATCTTCATATCACGCGATACCTTTAAGTTTTGCGATAGATTTTAGTTGCACAAACTGTAAAGCAGTGTTATTCTCATTGTGCCAGAACAAGGAGATTTATTTTGACTTACTTATTGGTTTTTTAGGCTGTACACTGCAACCAGCCCTCCCCAAAATCGCAAGCTATTCATATGGTATACATAGGGGGGTGGTGCAAATGGCGAAATGCGTTTAAATGCGTGAGCAGCAAGCAAGATGGGCAAGTAAACATTACTTAGGCTGTCTTTTTTTGCATGTCTTTGTCTAGTTTTTAATTAAACTGACTCAATTTTAGTAGATTGGAGAGAGTTATGAAATCATTAAAACGTAAGTTAGCTCTGATGTTGGTTGTCATATTTATTTTGACACAAATGCCTTTACATGTACTGGCAGACATCAACCCGGGCGTCACGCCGGCGAGTAGTGCAATAGACATTACCGTTAATTTCCCAGGCGTCGAAGGCGTTACAGTGCGTTACAGCACGAACACAAGCGGTACTTGGCAAAATGCCGTAACGGATGCGAATGGATTCGCTTCGTTTGTTTTACCAGAAGAGCACTTTCCGACTTTTGGTGTAACTTCCATTCAAGCTGTTAGAGGTGCCATGACGTATACGTTCTTGTTACCTCTGGACAAGATGCTTTTGATTGATGCTCCTCTTGTGCGTTACGTACCGATGACTACAATTACCGTTACAGGCGCACCCGCTGCCCTAGGTATTGGGATTTCTCAAGGCGGGTGGGTATACAACCAAGCTCCTGCTGATACAGCGGCACCTACCGTATTTAATGTTTTTGACAACGGAAGACCCTATTCGTTGGTTATAGGCGGTGCTGGTTACCGTAATTTTACTATAGACGGTATCGAGGCAGGTAGTGTGCAAGACATCGCGCCGCTCTTTTATAACATTGAGATACCATATGGTGTATCCGTTACAGGAATATCCAATGGAACTTGGGTAGACAGTGCCATATGGCAGCTTGCTTACCCTGCGGATACTATCACGTTATTTAGGAATAATACCGAGGCTACACTGCATTTTGTGTTTAATGGCATAACGCACACTGTGGATTTTGTACTTGACGGTACAAATCCGTTTATCGGTCACCCGGCAATTCCTGTGTCTGGCGTATTTGGACTTTTTGCTTTCAATAATGGCAATAGCGAAAACACATCACTTGCCAACGCCGGGTTAATTCGCATTTGGACACAAATTAACGGTGCAAACACACTTGTTACTTACGCAAACTTAGAAGTTACTGCCACCTTGCCAAATGGCGACTGTGCAATGGAGTTTGTCCATGTAAACCGGATATGGAACAATACCGGCTTCGTTAACGTGATTGATGTAAGAAAGCGTGAAGCTAATCCCGGAACAATCGCTATGCCATGGCACTGGATAGACCTTGTGGCAACATACAATGGTCAACCGGTAGAAATGCGGCTTTTCAACAATTATAGAGTATTTGGGTATCGTCTTTACAACAATGGCCCGGGTGGCACACTAAGCACACCTCACCAAGGCCATGCCGATGCCGGGCGTATTCGTATGTTTACGAACATTGACGGCGTTGGAACGCGTATCCCTTACGACAGCATTACAATCGCTGCGGTTTTACCAAATGGAGACTGTGCAATTGAGTTGGGTTATGTAAGCTACAACTTGGTTCCGTGGTATGCGCCCAATTATGTAAATATAATTGATGCCACCAAAAACGCCCCATGGGAAAGGATTTACCTTACCGTAACCCACATGGATCAGACGCTTAACCTGGTATTGGTTAACAGCAGGCTCTTTAGCCTTAATGTCGTTAACAATGGCCAGGGTGGCACCCAATATCCAAACTTTAACCAATCTTTGCAAAATGCCGGGTTAATCCGTATGTGGACACGGCTTATGGGTACGGGTGCCGATGTACCGTACACAGCAATGACCGCAGAACTTCCTAACGGTAGCTGTGCAATGGAGTTTGTTACGGTTCACCGTGTTGGTGGGCTTGTGCGCTCTATCGACGTGAATAAACATGCGCCATGGCAAAGGATTTACTTCTCTATGACTGTATTTGGGCAAACCGTTGACGTAGTACTTGTTAACGATTTGTACGAATGCGACCCTTGCCCCGATTGTGGCGAATGCTTAAATTGTGGTGAATGTTTAGACTTCCGTTTTGACATCTTTAACAATGGCCCTGGCGGTGCGCCGTCAAGGTCAAATGCAAACATAGCCCATATCATTCGTATGTGGACTGGGTTTGGCCCGATAGGTGGCGGCAATACTGCCCTGCCTCTATCTACGGCAGCAACCGTAACGGCTGTTGACCAAGATGGCAACAATGCCATGGACTTGGTAAGTATAAACGAACCATGGAATAACCAAGGTCACTTTAACTTTATTGATGTAAACAAAAATGCCCCATGGCAGACCATTACACTTACCATCATTGTTTGTGGTGAAGCGCATGAAATATTGCTTGTGAACAGCAGAGTCTTTTCTCTTGAAATCTTTAACAATGGGCCGTTAGGTAGCCCAAGCACACCAAATGCAAGCTTGGCTGCAGGCGGTACAATCCGCATGTGGACGCAGCTTAACGGTGTAAATGCTCAAGTTCCGGTTTCCGAAGTAGCGTTGACCGTTACTGCAGTTGTTCCCAGTGGTATAGATGTGCTGCCGTTTATCAATGTCCCTAATGTTGGCGGTTCTGGATTTACCAATCGCATTGATACTAATAAAAACGCCCCCTGGGAATTTATCTATCTTACCGTTACTGTTTTTGGGCAATCTATCGAGGTTGTATTGCATAATGCTAACTTTATACCCCCACAACCAACTGAGTTTACGCTAACAGTAACCTACGATGCAGCAATGGGAACAGCAACATTTAGCCCAGCCAACCCAATAACAGCAGGCGAAGAAGTAACCCTAGAAGCAATCGCAGAATATGGTTATGAATTTGTAAGCTGGGCATGGACACCGGCAGTAGGCGGTAACCCAGGCATAGCACTTGCAGACAGAACGAACCCAAATGCAACATTCTACATGCCGGCAAGAGATGTAACATTGGTGGCACAATTTAGGTCGGTTCAAGCCCCGCCACCGGAAACAGTTACTGTAAGTTTCGAGCCTGGCGATGGCACCGGCGCAATGACAAATGTGTATGTGCCTGTTGGCGAGAACTTTACACTTCCTGCAAACGGATTCACAGCGCCTGTAGGTTATGAATTTTATGGCTGGTTTGTAGCAGGTTATGCCACTCCAGGTGGTTCTATGCAGCCGGGTGATGTCATCACGGTGAGCATATGGCCAAATACTGCCGTTACTGTAACTGCAGTATGGATACCAGCACCATTTACTGTGACAGTAACCTACGATGCGGCAATGGGAACGGCAACATTTGCCCCGGCTAGCCCTGTAGTATTTGGCCAGCTTGTAACCCTAGAAGCAGTTGCAGAATATGGTTACGAGTTTGTAAGCTGGGCATGGACGCCGGCAGTAGACGGTAACCCAGGCATAGCACTTGCAGACAGAACAAACCCAAATGCAACATTCTACATGCCGGCAAGAGACGTAACATTGGTGGCACAGTTTAGGTCGGCTCAAGCCCCACCACCAGTCGAGTATGCAGTAAGCTTCCTTCCAGGTGAAGGCAGCGGAACAATGGCAGACGAGTTGGTAGAACAAGGCGAAGCCTTTGCACTTCCAGCACACGATTTTACAGCCCCTGTAGGATATACATTCTACGGTTGGTGGGTATCGGGCTATGCAAACCCACTGGGTACGTTGTATGTGGGCGATAGCATTATTGTAGGTGGTGCTGTAACAGCACTCGCATTGTGGGTGCCCGCACAGTTTACTGTAACAGTAACCTACGAAGCAGCAATGGGCGCAGCAACATTTGCCCCGGCTAGCCCGGTAACATTTGGCCAGCTTGTAACCCTAGAAGCAGTTGCAGAATATGGTTACGAGTTTGTAAGCTGGGCATGGACACCGGCAGTAGGCGGTAACCCAGGCATAGCACTTGCAGACAGAACAAATCCAAACGCAACATTTTATATGCCGGCAAGAGATGTGCTACTTGTGGCACAATTTAGGTCGGTTCAAGCCCCGCCACCAGTTGAGTATGCAGTAAGCTTCCTTCCAGGTGAAGGCAGCGGAACAATGGCAGACGCGCTGGTAGAACAAGGCGAAACCTTCGCACTTCCAGCACACGGTTTCACGGCGCCTGTAGGATATACATTCTACGGTTGGTGGGTATCGGGCTATGCAAACCCACTGGGTACATTGTATGTGGGAGATAGCATTATTGTAGGCGGTGCTGTGATTGCGCTTGCATTGTGGGTACCGGCACCGTTTACTGTAACAGTAACCTACGATGCAGCAATGGGCGCGGCAACATTTGCCCCAGCTAACCCTGTAGTATTTGGCCAGCTTGTAACCCTAGAAGCAATTGCAGAATATGGTTACGAATTCGTACGCTGGGTATGGACACCGGTATGGGGCGGTAACCCAGGCATCGCAGATGAAACAGATGCAAACGCAACATTTTACATGCCAGCAAGAAACGTAACATTGGTGGCACAATTTAGGTCGGTTCAAGCCCCGCCACCAGTTGAGTATGCAGTAAGCTTCCTTCCAGGTGAAGGCAGCGGAACAATGGCAGACGCACTGGTAGAACAAGGCGAAGCCTTTGCACTTCCGCAGCACGATTTTACAGCCCCTGTAGGATATACATTCTACGGTTGGTGGATATCGGGCTATGCAAACCCACTGGGTACATTGTATGTGGGCGATAGCATTATTGTAGGTGGGCCTGTGACTGCGCTTGCATTGTGGGTACCACAGGTTCCATTGTCACTTACAATTGTTGATTTTGTGCTGGGCGAAAACGATGAGCAAGACCGCGTTACCATAAGACTTGTTGGTACATGGGAGCTTGAACACCCGTTATACGAATATCGCGTATACGTTAGGCTATTTTGTTTAGTAGATGGTTTTAGCATAATATACTTCTGTGTTGATTCCTATGGATGGCCTAAAGGTTTTTATTTCTACGATACAGTTTTTATGATTGATGCGTTATTAGTGCATGGCACGTATGCCGAGGGTGGCGGCGCGTTAGTTCCAGTCGCTGAATGGTTGCGGTCATAATTGAAAGGGAGTGTGCAATAAATGAAAAAACGATTCATTAAAAAGGCCATAATGCTGCTATTATGCCTTTCTCTGATACCGCTGAATGTTTTTGCGGGAGTAAATGACCCTCAGCCATTATCAGGCCCAGAGGTAATAACGGTAACCTATAATGGAAATGGAACAGCGACGATTATAGGTAGTGGTTTTGGCGACGAGGCTGGTACCGTTATAGTTACGTTACACGTGGAGGACGCTCCTGCTCAGTTGTTGTTTTTTCCTAACAATAGCGTCCCGCTTATCAATGGCGAATTTGAGGTAACCTTAAACATCTTTCCAAATGTAACGCTTGCAGCAGGTGTTAATTATGGGGCGACAGTCCGTAGTGCGGATATAATACCAGGCTTTAACATTCCTTTTGTGTGGAGCATAGCGCCACTGACAATAACCACAGTATCCTTGCCACTTGCAACAGTTGGTACTTCGTACTCCGCAATCCTTGATGCAATTGACTATACAGGTGTGGTAACTTGGAGTATCTCAATTGGGGATTTGCCACCAGGGCTAAGTCTTAATTCCTCGACTGGTCAAATTTCCGGAGAACCAACGCAATCTGGAACATTTATTTTTAGCGTTACAGCAACGGATTCACTAGGGTCTTATACGAGGCAATTGTATATCGTTGTAGGCAACAACTATTGTGACTGCAATGACGACTGCAATTGTGTAGACTGCGATTGCGCAGATTGCGATTGTGGAAACAACGGCACACCATGTGACTGCAACGACGACTGCAGTTGTGCAGATTGTGATTGTAACGACTGCGACTGTAATGACAACGGTAATGGAAATGGTAACGGAAATGGTAACGGAAATGGAAATGATAACGGTGGCAACGGAAATGGAAACGGTAACGGCGACGATAACGATACCCCTCCTACACCGCCTACACCACCAACGCAATTGCCTGCATTGCCGGTAGACCTGCCAGACGACGAGGCGCAAGACGACGAGGCACCACTTGTAGCATTGTTCTTGTCACGTTTCATGGTTGGCGATACCCACGGCAACTTCCGCCCTCATAGTGCATTGACACGGGCAGAAGCGGCTACTTTGCTGGTACGTACTATGGTCGGCGAAGTTGGAATAGGTGCGTCACATACGAGTATCGACATTTCGGCGAGGTTTAGCGACGTATCTTCCAGTGCTTGGTATGCAAGCTATATTGCTATGGCATACAGCAATGGTATGGTACTTGGCTTCCCAGATGACACCTTTAGACCAAACCAACCAATTACCCGTCAAGAGTTTGCCGCTATAATAGCCAGGACAACAGAGGTCTATGCCGCTGGGACGTTGGTTCATACAGATGCGGCAAATGTTAGCCGTTGGGCAGCAGACTACGTGTACACTTTGTTTAACCGCGGTTGGATGATGGGGGATACCAGTGGAACATTTAGGCCACTGCAAAATATATCCCGTGCAGAAGCTGCCGCATTAATAAGCCGTGCGCTGGAGCGTGCACACACAACAACGCTGGGTATTCAAGACGTTGAAAATGTGCGTATCTTCCCAGATGCCGCAAATGCAAATGCATGGTACTACTATTATGTAATAGGTGCTGTAAACAGCCGCTGGTTCTATGTAATTGATTATGATGTAATTTGGACTAGTGTAGTAGACTATATGTAGTAGAAAATTGTAAACGCCCCCAGCGATATGCATATGCTCGCTGGGGGCATTTTTTTGTGTGTTAAGACTGATATCATGTGTTTTAAATGGTGGATATGAAAATGAACAACAATGCTATACCGCTTTTTGGTACAGCTTTAGGCTAATTACCCCTTGTTGGGTGCAGGCAGAAACGTTTATGGTGTCGCCTTCGCCCCAGCCCAGTTGCGCAAGAATGAGTTTGGGCAGTTGTACAAGACCCAAGTCATTCATGGTTAGTTTGCCTTCCGGGGTACGGGTTAAGGTTAGCGCGTTACCTTCTTGATTGTATGTGGCTGTAAAGGAGTCTGCTAAATTCCAGTTTAATGCATCGCGTACTTCCAGCGGCATTACAAACCTGCCGATGTTGTCTAGTTTCCTTTGCTTTTCTGGGTTCATTTTTGAACGCCTCCTTTTTTAGTTAGGTTTTGCAACCTTATGTACCACAGTATACGCGAGTATATTTGCCGTTGCCTTCGCAAGTTGCATTAACCTTCATAATTCTACATAGGCAAAATGCATACCATAAAATACCATGCAGAAAGGGGTTGCATTTTGTAGAATCCATATGTATTATGTAGTTGAGCTAAAGTTTGCTGTTAGGTGAAATTTAGCGTGTTGTTGTGGTTGCTGATAGGAAAATTTAGCAAATGGCTAGACCCTGGATTAAGTCTGGGATGGTAAGGGTGAAGAAAGTTGATTGGGGTAGTGGTAGAGCGTGGTATGCCGCGTATTATTGCGGGTTTTTAAAGTTTGATAAAATTAAATTCACGGAGGGTTCTTATGAAAAGATTATCTGCTTTGTTGTTAGTAGCCATTTTAGTTTTTTCTACCACATTTCCATATATGGCTCAAGAAAACACGATTAACCATGAAGAACAACTTTATTTGCCTTTACATGATTACTTAGTAGCGCGGTTTGGTGAAGATTTCGTTGAAAATCACAATCGCTCCATGGAAATTGCAATGAATTTGTACGATTTGTTTCCGACCACACGCACTGGGGAAGTCATGTATCCTAACGATTTTGCCGGGCTTTTTATTGATTGCAATGGCAATTTAGTCGTTTTAGTCGTTGAAGATAAAGATACTCCTGTGGCTATAAATTCACTCGTTGGCAATATACGAGGGAATAGTGATATTTTAATGATGTCGGCTTCTTTTTCATATAATGAGCTGATGGCATTGTTAAATTATCTTGGGGATTCGTTATTTGACGAGAATAGCGTCTATGACATGTCAAATGTAACTGCCATGGAACTGGACGTAATTAACAATACGGTAGTGGTCTACTTGTTATACTATTCATATGATGAGATCGTAAACTTTCAAAACGCAATTATTAATTCGCCAATGATAACATTCAGACAAGGTGACGTTGCAGAAATGGATATATGCTTGGATTTTGATAATTCTCTGTCGTTGAATTATGAAGCCGCTAATTTTGAGCCATTAAATGTTTCTTCCTTTTCAATACACCCCGGTCAGCGTATATATTTGATGCGTGGTTCTGTTTTAGTTAGTAGCGGCAGTGTCGGTTTCCGCGCCACAAGAGCCGGCCGTGTAGGTTTTACCACAGCTGCGCACTTGGGTTTAGGTGACGTTGCGGGCACATTACGAACCGGTGATATTATTGTCGATTCGTTGAGGCGACACGTAGGGACGGTAGATACCGCACAATTAAACAGATATGACACTGCTTTTGTTAGCTTAGCCCCTAATGTATTTATGACCAATTCCGTTTACACCGCTACAGAAGGTGCTGTACTTCCACAAACAAGACCCAATATAATAGGGTCATTGGTGATTATGGATGGTTCGACAAGCGGTAGAAGGAACATTGGTATTATACTCACGACAACTTGGTTAGGTAATATAGGCAGTGGAGGTGTTTCTTTTCCTGTGAATAATATTGCACGGGCGTCTGTTCCCGCACAACCCGGGGATAGCGGAGGAATTGTTTATTCTTATTTACAAGCTAACCATATACCATTATTTGGTGTAAATGGTATGGTTATATCGAAGTTTGCTAGCGATGGTTCCAATGATGTATTATTTACACGAGTAGAGAATGTGCTGTTTATCTTCGGAATGACACTACAATGATGACTACCGTCAAAAAGTATGTCCACCAAGCCAAATCGTTTTTGACAGTTTGGCTGGGTGAGTCTATTGACGGAGTAAGGCGTGGCACGATATTAAAAGTTGCCTGCGCAATCTTACTTATTTATTTTTGCTATGTTGGTGTACGAAGCATCATATTTAATAATTACGACCCTTATGAAGTGTTTAACCATGAGGATTTGCATCGTATTTATCGAAGAGTGCAACGCACCCGATTTTCAATGCGTAATCATAACACGGTTGGGCGCAATGTAAGTGACGTTGTTCCTTGCGAAGATACTAATCGGGTTAGGGTTTGGTTGGTGGTGTATAACGATGAAGAAATCGAACACTTTCTTCATATGATGCGCAGAACCAGAAGAATAAGAAACCTTGCAGTGTTTTCATTCGAACAGGGATATCATCCAGTGCCATTATAAATTTTCAACTCGTTATTCAACAACGGAGGACAAACATTGCTTACACGGGTAGAAAACGTATCTTCCATCTTCGGATTAACACTACAATGATAAATACCATCAAAAAATATGTCCATCAAGCCAAATCATTTTTGGCGGTTTGGTGTGGTGAGTCTATTGATGGAGTAAAGCGTGGCACGATATTAAAAGTTATCTGCATAATTTTGCTTGTTTATTTTTGTTATGTTGGTGTACGAAGCATCATATTTAACAATTATGACCCTTATGCAGTGTTTAACCATGAGGATTTGCATCATATTTCTCAAAGAGTGCAACGCACCCGATTTTCAATGCGTAACCGTAACACGGTTGGACACAATATAAGCGGTGTTGTTCCTTGCGAAGAAACTAATCGGGTTAGGGTTTGGCTGGTTGTGTATAATGAGGAAGAAACTGAACGTTTTCTTCATATGATGCGAAGAACCAGAAGAATAAGAAACCTTGCAGTGTTTTCATTTCAACAGGGGGATCATGCAGTAGCACAATAAATTTTTGTTTATGAATTTTATTGGTGAAATGCGATAACAGAGGAGTTGCAATGCACGGTGTGTTGTGTATTGTTGTGGGGTTTTGAAAAACATAAAGGAGGAAAAAGATATGTTTAACCTTATGTTTTTACTAAATGTTCCGATTATGCCCCTCGGCGGTGGCCTTGGACCAATCGAAATTGATTTTCCGTGTGACATAGTGGATCCTTGATGGCTCGACCCCTCGGCGGGTCTTTTCAAAATACGAAGAGCAGGAAGGATATGAGTATGGTTGATACTAAGCAGATACTTGTCGATGCGTTTTTAACATTTAAAGGTTGGCGCAATGTCAAAGAGCTTCAAAAGTTTATTAAACGTATAAAAATAGGCAGCTATATATAATTTTACACTTTATCAGCCAAATAAAAAAGCCCCTTGTAGGGCTTTTAATATTTACTCTACACAATCTGATGTGGCAGTGAAAATCAATGTACTTGCTTGTCTGGCAA
>Ga0123352_10004170_pt1 | contig 21207 bp, 8 predicted proteins | sample TergutLab28metaG_FD_89700 | JGI IMG/M metagenome (GOLD analysis project Ga0123352, IMG submission 89700) | Labiotermes labralis P1 segment gut microbial communities from Petit-Saut dam, French Guiana - Lab288 P1 | ecosystem: Host-associated > Arthropoda: Insects > Digestive system > Gut ...
GTTACCGGCAGAAGTGTTAGGAATTCTTCCCTGCTAACCAATCACTTTTAAAAAGAGGGTAAGGAAAGTGATGATTGAGTTGAATTAAAAGGGAGTAAAGTGTGCAGGAAATCATCGAAAAGTGCAGAGAAGCGGCGACTATTGAAGTGAAAAGTCTAAAGTGATGTGAAAAGTTATCTAACGCGGAGGGTAGCGAAGTGCAATAAAGTGAAGTGAAGTGAACGAAGCAAAATAAAGTGGAATGAGGCGAAGTGAAGTGCGCAGTATAGGGAAGGGGGGACGAGTCTTTATGGAAAATTTTATAGGAGTAGTAAGTGATGAGAAGTGAAGGACCGGGGCGAAAGCGTGTGTGAATTAATGATTGAAAAAAAGAAAGTTACAAGAAACTATACGCAGTACTGTCTTGCTTGGGTGTTTTTACCTTTTGTACATGTTGTAAAATTCAAATTTGTCTCGTATGTATTGTTGCTAGTTTTAAGTTGTCTTGTGTGTAATTGTTGTTGGTTGGTTGTGTGTATTGTTGTAGATGTCTTGTGTGTATTGTTGTCATCTTATGTGTATTTGTTGTACTGTGTGTGCATTGCTGTTTTTTTTTATACTTTAGATGCCGGACTGCTGGCTAGAAGTCAGTACTCGGCAGGTCCTGCGACCGGCCATCTCGACACAGGTTTTTCTTGGTTTCCCTGTGTCTATAAGCAAATGCTGAGATGGTTCCCAAGATTCCAAGTTGCCACTACATGCCTCTCATATAGCCCTCCCGACTTAAATCTAGTAGTAACCAATTTCATGTTTTGTTTACATGTAAAATAACCACTGTCACCGGGTAACATTCCAATTGCAGTAAATAAATAAATATGAAAATATTACCACATTGGTCGTTTCGTTCTTGGTTCGCTGTATGTTGGAGGTTAGGTGCAGTTAGGCTGGAGTAGTGTCCGGGCTGCAGGCTAAAGTCTGCAACCCGGACACTACGACCAATGTGGTAATCAACATTACAGTCGCGAGCTCCTGATGATGGGCATAGTAGTGCTCGAAACATGTTGAGCCTATAAGAAGTACAATAAAATATCAAGTGGCATATAGTTGGTTTTTATTTTTCAGTTATCACAATGATGCACTGTCCAACAAACATCAGATTCGCAAGTTAGGAACTATAAAGAACGGTACTTTCTAAAGGTGGGTAAGCGGTGGCCCAGTTGAATGAGGCGCTGCGCTACAAGCCGACAAATGGCGGGTTTGATTCCCGATGGGGTCATTGGGATTATTCATTGAATTAATACTTCCGCTGTAGACGACTAAGCCACTAATAGAATCGAGTACCAGTCGTATCTCCTGGATGGTGGTTGAAGAAGGGCAGGTGCGTAGGCCCTGACAACCTTACCACCTTCATGTGCCGATCGTCTAGAAATACTAGGAGCCTGTCCGGCGTACACAGTGACAGCTTCTCTACCTTTTACATTTTAGTAGGAATAATAAATATCATCATTGATTTACCGTAACATTTGTGAAGTGAAATGTCTCATTAAGGTCTGTACATCCGGATTTCATTTACCAGAAAGGAGACTGACTTTTTTACTTCGGTCACATCCCACAGGTTGGGCTCTGAGTTCAGTCCGGACTCCTACCCATTGACATGGCGGGCTGTGTCCCCAGGCGTTGGGACTCTGTAGATTGGTGATGGCCAGTCGCTTTTGTAACACAATGCGCTGATCTTTGCTTATTTTCTTTCCTCCCGCACATCTTCTTGGCGTTGCGCGTATATGTGTTTGTTAATTAACTCCAGGGACCAGAGAAACAATTGTCATTCACCCATCTATTCGAAAAATCGCCCTTCCCTTTCATTGTTTTCTGAAAGCTGCCCACCATATTCACAAGAGCCCACCACTGGAGCCTCTCCTTTAGCCGCAGTCCATCACCTTCACACTGTTTGTGTAAGATCCAATTCCTGTTAGCCTCCCATCTGCACCTAAGCCTTTCAAAAGTATTTCCATTAAAGATTTCCAATCCTGTTCCGCATTTGTGTGCTACACTCCCATCCAATCTCGCACACCTTGATTTGTTTACTCTAGTAGTATGTGTGAAGGCTATAAATTATAGAGAGTCTCATTAAGAAGTGGATGTGGGGGTGGTGGTGGTGGTGGTAGTTGTGGTGGTGGTGGTGGTGGTGGTGGTGGTAGTAGTAGTAGTAGTAGTAGTAGTAGTAGGAGTAGTAAAATCCGCGTATGGAGATCTTCATCTCCGGCTTGTCGAACCGAAACCTTTCGACATGAAACATGGTTGTGTGAAGTGATGTAATATCACTTCTCCAGTTCTCTAAAAAAGTATGTTTTTCCGTAGAGTTACAGGTTTGTTGCTTCATTTAAGTGCGAAACCTTTTTAATCGCATCTATCTGTGACTACGGTACGAACTGAATATTTGAACCTATGACGGAGGAAGTGTTAGTATAGAAAAAACTCCCAGTGGGTCTTAACAAATGTACTTTACACGAAGTGATCATATGAAGAAATGAAAACTGGTTTCGGAAATTCGACCGGTACGCTATAATGGTGCATTTCACTTTGGGAAGCCTAAGTGTAGACTGGAGTGAATACTGCAATAGACCTTAAAAAAATTTTTCAGTCTCAAGGTTGGAGCTCTTACACCAGCTAGTGAATTCCGTAATGGCGCTGTGGGTAACACTGAAGACCGGGGAATGGGATGCATGATTATGAACTCCCCACGACTCTGCTTCTTGGAGTTTGTCTTCTTGTTATCACGAAACGTTACGCTTTCATTAATTATCACAGATGGTTGGCGTCACAAGGAAACAAAGACGTCATAACGAATAGCTCTCTGGAAATAACATGGCGGCGTGCTGGAGGAAAAAAGACACACAAACCATACTAGTGCTTCTCTCTGTCCGTACCTTAGTTTATGTCTCATTACGAACTATAGCTATAACGTCGCCATCTAGAAATTGAAGTCAAAACTACTTAACTGACCCACGGTCGGTCACGAGCTACGTGATTTGCTGCTGTAGCGTCACCGGTATCCCAGCAAACAAGAATGAATATTTTGATCGGTTAAAGCCGTGTGGTACTTACATGCTTAACTAGCTTCAACATTAAGAACTCGCTGCGTTTTAGTTCTTCGTATGATGATTAAAAATGACAGCGACTTTTTAGACGCGTTCGAAAAATTGCGAAAAGTGGCTATTAGCTTCGTCATATCTGTCTATCTTCTTTCCGTCCGTCCGTCCGTCCGCATGGAACAACTCGGCTCCTACTGGACGGATTTTCATGAAATTTAATATTTGAGTATTTTTCGAAAACCTTTCGAGAAATTCTAAGTTTTATTACAATATGACAAGAATAACTTGTACTTTACACGAAGACCAATCTACATTTTTTTTAAATCAAATCTCGCGCATTTCATCTTAGAATGAGAAATGTTTAGAACAAAAGTTGCAGAGAAAATCAAAACACACATTTTGTTATTCAGTAACTTTCACCGAAATCGTGCCTTTTAAGAAATAATGTGGAAAAATATTGTAGTCCCGGAGACAGGCCATATGGCACATGCGCTTTGCTTGTTGGATGCCTAAGGCTACAAACACACACACTCAGAAAACGTAATCCTTAATGATTTTCCACGGCAACAATGGTTTCTCGAACGATCCTCACTGTTACGTTCTTCGTACATTGCCTGTCTTGTTTCCTTACGCAGCAAGTTTTCTACAAGACAGTAGGTACTGAATGTTTTAATGCTGTTTGACTTACGTTCAGGCTCGAAAGGTTTAATACATCTTTCAGCTCCTGGCGTGAGGAATTATACTTCGAATGGTTTTTTTCAGTGTATAACGGCTTTTGTGTTCTACCTTTCACTGGCATTAACCTTTGTTTATTGTAGAATAAATCCACTGTTCGGGGGACCGCGGTAGCACACTGGTTAAGGTGCCGCGCTACAAATCGGAAGGTCGCTGGTTCGATTCCAGATAGTGTCATTGGAATTTTTCATTGACGTAATCCCTCCGATCGCACCAATGCCCTGGGGTCGACTCAGCCTCTAACAGAAATGAGTACCAGGAGTATTTTCTGGGGATAAAAGTGGCCGGTGCGTAAGGCTGACAACCCTACCACCATCCTGGGCCATTGTCACGCAATCTGGGAACCTTAACTTCCTGGAACCCTCTGGGCACCTCGGGCCTGTAATGGGGTTGATGTACATTTTTGAATCCACTGTTCACAGAAGTAAAGACAGACATGAAGTTTCCCCCGTCCACAACATGAAGGTCTATAGGTGGAGAAGAGGTTCATTTCCACTCATTCTTAACCTCGGCACTAGATGGCGGTGAGTGTTACATTGCATGACCCGTAGAAAGAACAGCCGGTATTCGATGAATAGGAACCTGATTGGGCCCCAGAGCCGTTCTGGACGTTTTTAAAGACAGGAAAATCTCTTTCTCCTTAAGCATATTATCTTGAACACCAAAACGTTTTTGCACACTTTTTGCGTTACGATGGAGAACCTGGTATAGTGCAGTGCGTATAGCGACTAGGCGACAGAATGGTTGGTACGGAGGTCGACGCCTGGCAGAGGGCAGATATTTTCTCTTCTCCAAAACTCCGAACCTGCTGTAAGGCCCACCCAGCCTCCCACTATAGTTCCCTGTGTTCTTTGCCGATGATACAGGGGCCGGGGAGTGATGTTGACCGAGGCTATGAATGAGTGGAGCCATACCTCTACTCCCTGTATATGCTTTCCTGACATGGACAGGAACAATTTTGCGTTCACTGTTAAACTTTTTGCGCTACAAGGAATTCCAAAAATTTTATGAAATTCATTCCAGCCTCCAATCCAGAGAAAATTGAGTGACGTTTCCCTGTGGTTGAAGGAAACGGAGACTGAAGGTAACCATTCTCTTCCGCCTAGTGCCAAGGGAAGAATATTTAGTGCTCTGATTAATTCTTTACGGTTTTAATGGCGTCATCCTTTAGTACAGAGGTAAATTTTACGGCGCCTTATGGGAGTTTTATACTGAATTGGTGGGATATATGATCCTATCCTTTATCACTGAAGATTATGTCTATCTTCTCCTAAAAGTTGAAGCCAATCACGTGACTTCTATCTAGTGCCGAGGGGTATCTTGGGAATTTTACATCTTCGTTACTCGTATTCCTTCATGGCGTGCTACTTAGATTAAGCAGCAAATTTACTCCTCTGTCGTAAACATATTTATGTCTACGTTGTTAACTTTATGACTGCTGTTTGTTTTTGTGAACACCGAATGCAATATCTGGAAGTGACTGACTGACACACCTGATACTGCTCGGAAGTGTGACATAGCTCCTATAGCATTTCGCAGCTGTGTGCTGTGTCCACTGATAGGCTTCTGTTGGGGCAGAGCAGTATGAGCTGTGTCTCTCTGACGTCCAAACTGCACCGTATCTGTAAACAAAGCTTCTGCCTACAATGGAAGCTTTGAAGCTGCCACGTTTGAGATGTAAAACAATTAATTTGCACACGAAGATACAGTTAATGAGCGAAATGAATTATTTATATTCTTGTCACACGGAAGCAGTGATTGAAACCCCTTTCACTGGCGAGATTTCTTGAAGGCACTACATGGTACATATTGATTTTGTAACGTTATTGTGTTGGACAGTTTATTTGTGTCTGAAAAAGAGTATCCACTGGACATCGTCGTGTACCTTATTCGATACAAGTCTTTACCTGAACACAGTGCTTTGTAGAAGTGTATACAATTTCTCTGGTGTTTCTTTGTTGGTTGGTTGATAGAATAATGAATTATTCAGTGAGAAAACTTAGTCTGTGCTACTAAAAATATTTGTTATCATGGAATTCGATACCAAAAAGTCGCATCGTCAATACAAACACATAACTTTTATTTTCGAAGCTGGTGCAAATGTTGATTCTGAAAAGGAATGCCGAAATCCAGTGTAGGAATTATATTCGTATAAAGTCGATGCAAGGTACTGGTGAAGACTCCCGTTATACGAGTTTTCGTTATCCGCGTTTTCGTATATCCGTGTTTTTTTTTGTCCTACCCTTCTAACGTCTAGTGCGCCATGTGAGAAATCTATGGCTTCTGGCACACTAACGAGTCACGACATGTCGAATCGAGTCTGACTTACTACGTTACTGGAAAGGCAGATCCAATCTGTTACATCACACTGGGCAAGTCAATTGGAGTCTGCATGTCCGATGTTAAACTCCTTCCAATCTAGTGTTTTTTAATGCCCTATTTTTAGCCTTGACTTTTTCTGCAAAGGGTGACTGTTTAAGATTACTCTCAAACAAATTAGAAAATCTCCACAGTGCCTAACACTTCTGCAGTTTTGGCTCTTTTATCATCTTTATGTTTTAAATTTGTGAATGCTTCTCAGAAAATGTGTCGAAGGTGTTTAGACGTACCATAAGATTACGCGGTATCTTATTAAAGATTTACAGTCACGTATCTTCCACATATTCGCTGGTTCGATCCAAGCTGGTGTCATTGGAATTTTTCATTGATATATAATTCTTCCGATCGCACTATGGCCCTGGGGTCAACTCAGCCTCTAGCAGAAATGAGTATCAGGAGCATTTCCTGGGGATAAAAGCGGCCGGTGCGTAAGGCTGACAACATTACCACCTTCCTGTGTCCTTGTCATGAAATCTGGGAACCTTAACTTCTTGGAACCCTCTGGGCCACTCCAGGCCTGTAACGGGACTGCTTTACATTTATCCTCTACATATCGTAAGCGGGAAGTTTAGAATCGATATGTCTTAAACATCGATATAGCCAATCCCCTGGTGTTTCTGCTGGATTTTGTGCAAGAAGTCTACACTTTATTGTTGTTGGTCCCTAACCCGGCCACTTTTTCTACATTACTAATATTCTGTGATATGGGCAAGTTAAAATGTCCTGTATTTCTAAATTTGTTTATTTTAAACTTGCATGTTCAGAAATCTTACCTTTATTAAACCCACCATATCCTTATCGTGGTATTAGAACCGCTTCTAGTTGGAATGTCGATCCTCTTCTTTCCTTCTGGTTCTGCTGACATGTTAATGATTATTACTCTTATACTGATGATCTCAATTTTCAGCTAATTATTTCTCTTCCACAGCTCCATCCACTTCTCTTTGTTCTTTTCATATAACTTTTAAGAGCGCAGGCACTCTTAACTCATGCTTTTGCAAGGTTCACGGCAGTTTCAGCTGATTTTCCTAAAATAATGCGTTTTTATTCAACATACTTGTATATAGGTATATATATATAGGTATATTTCTTTCCTGTTCTGGCCCTTGGGAGCCTGTAATTAAACATTGTGTCTGAAAAAATGTAAGACCCTTCTAGCATGCGTTCTCATTATATTTCTTCTAAGCAGAATGACTTCATCCTTCTCTACGTAGAACGGGACATTTATATCAGTGCTTGATGTCTGCCTCTGCGCAAAAATATATAAAATTTAGGAAGTAATTTTTTTTCTAAAAGACAGATCGGTGAAGGCATGCTGCTATGTATTCGTCCGTGAGTTCTGTCTTGAAACAACGTGAAACGGCCTTTTACTTTGACCATTTGGCTATTTTAAATACAGTAATAGAACGATAGATTCCTAATTTTAATATAATGAAGTACTTCATGATGGGCTCAACTATATATATACATATATATACACGGTAAAAATAACATAAAATTTCATATATATATATATATATATATATAAAGTAGACCAACAAAATGCACCTAGGTTAAATTTAACTAAATTCTTCACAATATCTTCTATCTACAGGACCTGTTCTACCGTTGCAGAACCACGGTTTGATGAACTAGGGTGTACCATACATGTAGATATATATAGGCTATTGTACTGTAACTGGACTTTTTACAACTGCCTTCCTGAAGATGAGCCCGCGGGTTCGAAACATGTACACGTAGCAGATAATGTGAAAAATTAAATTGAATTTAACATAGGTGCATTTTTTTGGTTTAAGTTATGTGATTATATACATACGATTTTATGAATTTTCTACGTTAAAGATTCCTGTGGCTGTCAGCTGATTTATCGTTTATTACTGATTTTAGAAGTTTAATTACGATGGCTGCGTTTGGCTCTCACTTTTCTCTTGAACTCTAAATTTCATCATGTAGATAGAGCCGTTACCTTTTGCAAAGTAAACAATATGTTCTTTCTTGCTTTATAATTGCCTTGTAATTTATTTATTATTAACGTGCTTATGATATCCGGCGCTGCCTTTTCCTTGGCCGGCATCCATTTCTGCTATTAAGCCAGGAAAGCAAAAGCAAGGATAAGACATGCGACCTGCCGCTCAGCGATGCATTTGTTTAATGTCAAATACAATATACGTGGATATAGCAACTTTATAATCATTTAACGTCAGCTGTGATGAGGAAACAACAATTTGTTTCAACGTCATCTAAAGAGTATTTTTGTAATCCTAAGACAATACATCCCCTGCCGGGATTCAAATCCTCAATCCCAGGGAGCGAGCGGCCGCAGACCCACGTGTTAGACGGCGCGGCCGTTGGGACCAACGTGACAGAGGATAATAGAGTCAGTTTTAACAAATGACCTTCAGACTTGTCTCACATTGAGTTCAGTGAGTCTGCAGATTTGAGAGACTCTATGAAGTTTTCAGTAAAAGCTGCCAGCAGTGTGCTTTTCTTCACTCTTTGCATAGGAAGAAAAAGACAGAAAATATACGTGTAACATGTCATTGCGGCGCGTCCGTGCAACCGTTGTTGAATTGGAAAAGTGATAATATTACATATTCTCAGTGCGTGTTTGTAGCTTCAGGTATCCAGCATGCAATGCGCATGCGCCATATTGTCATTTGTGGCCTGTCCGGCTGTACAGTATTTTTCCACATTATCTCCTAAAAGGCAAGATTTTCGAAAAAAAAAAAGGTATTTGAACACAAAATGTGAGTTTTTATTTTCTCTACAACTTTTGTCTGAAACATTTTTCATTCTAAGAAGAAATGAGAGAGATATGACCAAAAATGTATATAGGTCTTCGAGTAAAGTACAAGTTGTTCTTGTCAGATTTTAATTAAACTTGAATTTTCTCGACATATTCGAAAAATACTCTATATAAAATTTCGTGAAACCCTTCCAATGGGAGCCTGTTTATTTCATGCAGTTAGACAGACGGACAGGCGGACAGACGTGACGGAGCTAATATTCGCTCTCAGCAATTTTGCGAACGCGTCTAGAAACTTGTAGGAAATTCAGGCAAGGAAAACGTTGACTCTGAAATGGTTAGTTTCGAGTGAAAGATAATGGAAGCATACCTGGAAAGTATAACACAAGTGGGGAAATTTTTCTGCGTTCTCCGGATGTGAACAGCGCAGTTAATGTTACAGTTACTGATCGTGTCTTCGATTCTCAGACTTAAAGTGATAAGTGTTTTATAAGCCTAGTCAAGAATTTATTCAACGATTCAGGAAATTTTAGTACACTTAGGCAATCCAGCTGCATACATTTCATGTCCCACTTCACCCTGACATTGCAGAATTCGAACTTCAAATCGTGAACATTCACATCAGCGTTGTTGCACTTTTAAATGCAAATGAAACATTCGAAGAGTAAACTTATGTAAACAAATTTACTTGCCCCCAGAATGTTGCACCGATGGAGCGTCCGCGTTTGTAGGATCCATGTCCAAGAAAGACGCACGTTCCCTACATTCGACACATATAACTATGTTATCCACAATACAACTCCACAAAAGTGAGATTTTCAGCGTGTCTTGTACGTGGTGTCTGTGACATCGGTAGTAAATTAAACCATTTTTCCCTCTTACAATTTGTGTCTTCCAAAGCTGTCTTACTTGAGTTTAATATACTGCACATTGTATTTCGATTTCTAGGTATGACAATATATTTTCAAGAAATTTTCAGCTTATTCCACTCTGTCAGAGTTCCTCGAGTCAAAAATAGTGACAAAATGACCTCTCTTGGTTGCTTGAATTGAATTATTCGCAGACTTACCTTATACGTTCAATACACTGAAACCGTAAATTCAGGCAAGGAAAACGTTGACTCTGAAATGGTTAGTTTTGAGTGAAAGGTAATGGAAGCATACCTGGAAAGTATAACGCACGTGGGGCAATTTCAGGAAATTTTAGTACACTTAGGCAATCCAGCTGCATGCATTTCATGTCCCACTTCACCCTGACATTGCAGAATTCGAACTTCACATCGTGAACATTCACATCAGCGTTGTTGCACTTTTAAATGCAAAATTCTATCCATTCAGGAACATTGTTAACAAAATACACATATTTATAGAATTAAGGTATTTGCTGTTGTTAGGCTGAGTATCATGTTTATTGATTCCCTGCTTTTCGGATGATCCTACAGCTTTCACCTTCCAGGGTCAATACTCAACACCAGCTGTGAGGTAAAGCGTAAATATACTTACTACTTTAAAGGTGCAGCAGGCGATCCCGGTTGTCGTGCGGTCTGAAGAATGGGTCTGCATCAGCTTGATTGCTGGGATCACGGGTTCGAATACCGCTGAGGGAATGGATGTTTGTCTCATGTGTTTGTTGTGTATTGTGTAGATAGGGTCCTCTGCGACGAAATGATTATTCGTTTAGAGGAGTTCAAATGGGTGCGTGTGTCTAATTGTATGTAATTCCGAAAACTCAAAAACGAGGCAAACCAGGTCCGGTTCGGCTGTAGCGCCACACAAAGGAGAGCGCAGCAGCACTGAGAATAAACTCTTTGGATCAGGGAGCATCGTATGTTGCTGCATAAAGTAGGCGCATCTAGTCGAAATATACGGCAAAATTTGCGGATGCAAGTGTAAATGACTGAGATCACGTGATCAATGAAACTTATTGTCATTTGTCGCTTAAGCAATTTAAATCAGAGCGCTGTTCATATATGTACTGTAGCCGATCATTTTTGGTATAGTTGTTTCTTAAAGGATTGCTGGCGTCAGTTACGGACGGTTCATGGCATGCGTTGTAAGTTAATCTGTCAACGTATATTCAGGGCCGTTGGTGGTAAATAGGAGGGGAGAGATTTAAATGAGAAAACGTTAGCAGCGGACAACGGACGCTAGCAATCCTGTGCGAATTCAGTCGCATACGAGTGTGGTGCAAGTGGGAGTACAGAGAAATGACTGTCTCAGTTTCCTAGAAATGTTCTAGTTGTTTTATTGGATATAGCGCTCCATTATTTTATATCAAGAATAAATTGAGTAAATAATACAAATGAAAAAGAGATAATTAAAACTATATGTGACTCGGCGAACCACACCCGTTTCCTGAAAGCGGATCACCTACCAGACTGAGCACGTCGGGACAACAAAGTTACAAAGGGTGATCGTGCAGAGTACGCATACATGAGGTAACACAAAACCGAAAAAGTACGCCTACTGTGGAGGAGGCAGCGAGGTATTCTTGCACATTGAATTTTAAAAGATGCACGTCTGCAGTGTATTTAATATTTTCTACAGCAGCCCTCGTCCCAGACGAGGAGTGGCGTCACATATTGTTACCACAGGCAGTTCCTTCTACTAGTTATTGGATTTGTAATGTGCTATATACACATTTTACGACTGACGTCATCAGTTTTTTTTACCGTTGAATATATTTCGCGTAGTTGTAACATTGTTATTCTTCCAGTTCTGTAAAAGAGAAATTGCAGTCTTTTCACAGACCTGTCCGCCATGCTGTACATTGTTGTGAGTCTGACATCGAACGAAGCTCGTATTCTCCTTGCTTATAGCGGGTAAAAGCATAACGGTGGCCGTTTGCTTGGTGACAGAATATTAAAATTACGGGACATGGAAATTTGAAGTATCGAATTCCAGGAAGTTCTTGCGATTACTGTCTGTAATATTTATGTCAATATTTGCACTGCCATAAAGAGGCAAACAGAAGAACGCAGTGTCGAATCTCGCCCAATAAAGTCCCGAGGAGGCAGCTTGTTGTTGTGGGTATGCTAGGCAGCCCTGCATCATGTGTGTGTCGACTGTTCCATGCTATGTTAATTGTAACATTGTGCTTATTTCATTTTGTTAACTAAGTGAAAGAATAATCGGATCATACTGTGGAAAACAGGCCAAATCTGGTGGCTTGGGAAAATTTGCTCTAAAAGCTTTCTAATTACAGTTCATTGCTCCTGATGAAGTTTTTTTTTGCAGTAATTTGAGGTAGGTATTTGTTATACACATTTGCAAAAACAAGATAAAGTGCTGTGTAAGTTCGAAAACCGAGCTTATGTTACTTAAAACTTAGTTATTAATGACACTGTTCTAATTATTTAACGATTATTAACACAGCCGTAGGGTCGCTTCTTTATTTCTTCGGTTGCATTTCTGAGAGATGTTACCAGCCATGAACTTACTCGGGTACATTAAAAGGCTTATTACGTTCTTGAGACATGTCTGCTGAACATATATTTACGTATTGGATCATACCACAAAAATGTTTATATTTGATACATATTTTGATAAATGCATTTTCCTTGTATGTTGGTAATGTAATGAACTTTTAAAACGCCACAAAGTTGTAATGACGTCAAAGATGGCTCGGAAAATAGGGGGCTGTATTGGGTGAACCTGTGGGGTGTGGGCCTCTTTTTTGGGGGGAATTTGAGGGCTTCTTTACTGGGTACTCTGAAAGATACGTAAAAGTAGGCTCTGGAAATGGAGCCCCTGTCTGTACACCTAGAGGCCCCATAAGGAAAACCTGGAGTGGGGGTTCCTTTATTGGGGACTCCCGCGAGACATGTCAAGGAAGGCTTTCGAAATGGAGCATCCCTCTCTTTATACACGCTCCATGAGAGGAACCTGGAGGAAGGACGTCTATAGTGGGGGCTCCGAGAGACACATACTCGTATAATACGTATATAGGGCTCCGGAAATTGAGCATTTTTTTACAAGGGCTCTGTAAGGGGAACCTAAAAATACTTACCAAGGGAGAGCTTGGCCAGTAAGTTTATTGGGCCGGAACCTGCACTTGATGTGTTGTCCTGTTATTAATAACTTAGAGTATTGTGGCCTATGTTTGGACACAACACTCTACGAAAGCATCTGCACGTGATGAACTTGTGAATGTCTCACATGTAGGAGATATTTCTCTCTGGTATCGAGGAAGCTGGACCCAGATGTTATTAGGAAATCTCATCCAAGATTAGTCCTGACCTTTAGTCAGGCTGTAGGGCTTGGATAAGATTTTTTCCAAGATAGAAAAGGTTAGAAAATAAGGCGGGCACAATGGGCCTGTTTGAAAAGACCTATGTGCATCGGGCATTTAAGGGCTCAAACCCATTATACTCGTATGTTCTTTTACTTCTTGTAATGACGTCACTTCTGTGACATAACATAATTGGAATCCTTTAAATCATATGATATTTTAAAAATAACTTTTTCTCATACACGAGAAACAAGTAAATTGTCTATACATTAGTCCCGCAACTCACACTTTGCGCAACACCCCCAATATAAATACCATTTCTTCTCCAAATTCATCACCTCACTGATCACCAGTCTGACATATAAGAAAGTATTCTCCTGTTTCCATATTCCATGGATCGCAGACCTCCACTTATTTTGAACTAAGACTTATACATTTTATCATGTAATTTCATACACCATTGTACAAAACGGTTATTCTTAATATTTTGTGAAACCCAGGAAAATAGTTACATATCATGATGAAAGTAAGGTAAGACCATACAGGTTTTTAAGGTAAATTAATTATGTTCCTGTGTTTTTCCTTAAAATACCAACTAATTGCACACTATTTTAATACACTTTCTAAAACACACGCAAAAATACGTAGGTCTAATCCATTAAAATTTGTATCACTCCTACATGTTTCAATCCTAAAGGATCATCATCAGGGAGTAAATGTTCCTATTTATGAAGTTATTGAATGTTTCTGATTTTGTTGATATTATTGGTGTGGTGGCGGCATGCACAGGACAGGCAACGGTCAGACCAGCCAAACATAACATAACCTACACATCAACATGCATGCCGCCACCACACCAACAATATCAACAAAATTAGAAACATTCAATAACTTCATAAATAGGAACATTTACTCCCTGATGATGATCCTTTAGGATTGAAATATGTAGGAGTGATACAAATTTTAATGGATTAGACCTACTTATTTTTGCTTGTGTTTTAGAACGTGTATTAAAATAGTGTGCAATTAGTTGGTATTTTAAGGAAAAATTGATAATATTGCACGGTAACATAAATGAAAATATGTTCCTGTGATTAAGCATTACGTAAAATCCTGTGGAAATACAACGTGTTATCTTTCTGAGGTGAGCGAATCGTTGGAAGAGAAAAGAAAATGGGATTAGGCGCTGGAAATTCTGAAGAACTGGGAGTTCGGCAAAGAAAGGATGAAAAATTTGAGTGCCTGAAGCGTAATGTGAAAGGTCGTAGTATGAGCACGCTTACTTCTTTTTCTCCTGACAAAGTAATGCATAATGAGGCTGACATAAACTTTAATGCTCACGGCGTTTATTCGGTTTATATTATTAGAGAGTTGCCGTTTCTATGTAAGTACTACCTAACATCTGATTTTAATGAAAACTTTCTCAAAATTTGCATATTAGTGCTGGGCACAAAACAAGAGCATATAAACTAGAAGCAAATCTTATTATTACGTAGGAATAAGGAGACATGTCCTCCCTTAAGGATTCAAAGGCCAGAGGTTGTATTACGCAGAAGCGGTTGAATTTCTGGGGTCGTAATATCATGAATTCTGAACTAAATTAAAATACGCTGTGACATGGTAAGCGTGTGACCTCAGTGAATTTGAATTTGCATTTTCCTTTGATATTGCTAGCTATATTACTCTCACATAAATGGTTTTATCCCTGTACTAAGTGCAGAGGCAAATCAGAGAAGATAAGAGATAAAGGTGTTGCAATGTAGTGCCCAACTGCTTATCTGGAACTCTTAAATTTCTTGTTTATTTATATATTTGTTTATTTGTAAATATACCTGAAAATTTCAATAAATACACACACAGAAACTAGCAGATTCAAGAAGAAATTATAAAAATATACTCAGGAATTATTTATTTTACAATTCTCAGTAATTTCTGGACATCTGTAACTATGTGAGGTGGCTGTGTAACTTAAATTTTTTTTTTGTTTCTATTACTAAGCCTTAACTTTGCATGGGGGATGAACTTGAATTACGAGTATCTGAAGACAGATTTAGTGAAACAAGTTTTTAAACTAAGAAGATTACGTCAAAAAATTAATAGTTAAGACTAATAAAACACAGCGTTTCCTGTGTAGTCTGGCTAAAAACACGGTCAGATCTTGTTTGGGACCGAAAGGTAAATACTCCACCAACCTCTGGGTCTGACAGCAGCTTTGTCTACCCCCCCCCTTCTCCACAGAACCCTGTGTTGTATAAACCTATAATGCTTTATCAAGTCTTAACGTTATGCGATGAAGAAATTTCACGAAACAAATAATTCCAGGTATAAAAAAGAGAGGGAGTTTACGTATAACTTAACATTAAGGTCCGTTCGTGCAACCATTGTTGCAGTGGAGAAGCAGTAAGTATTACAGCTTCTGAGTGTGTGCGTGGCCTAAGTTATCCAGCATGCAGTGCGCATGCACCATACTGTAATCTGTGGCCTGTCTGGCTCTACAGTCTTTTTCCACATTATCTCATAAACTGCACGATTTGTGAAGAAACTTCATCGAGCATAAAATGTGAGTTTTGATTTTCTCTACAACTTCTGACTGAAACATTTCTCATTCTAAGAAGAATTGAGCGAGATGTGATAAAAAAATGTACATTGGTCTGCATTACGTAAAGTACCGGTTATTCTTGTTGTATTTTAATGAAACTCGAATATTCTTGACCGATTTGCGAAAAATACTCAGATTTAAAATTTCATGAAAATTCGTCCAGTGGAAGCTGAGTTGTTCTATGCGGACAGACGGACAGATATGACGAAGATAATAGTCGTTAGTTGAAGAATAGGAGACCAACTTGATGTCACTAGTTATTAAGTTTTATTTCACTTCTTCCATGCTCAACATGTTTCGGACATTAATACATCCATCATCAGGAGCCTGCGACTTTTCTATCGCATCACCACATTGGTCATGTGTTCTTGTTCCGATGTGTGTTGGAGTTTCGGTGTGTCTGGGTTGGGGTGGTATCCGTGTAGCAGGCTGAAGCTGTGCAGGCTTCTGATGATGGATGTATTAATGTCCGAAACATGTTGAGCATAGAAGAAGTGAAATAAAACTTAATAACTAGTGACATCAAGTTGGTCTCTTATTCATCAACTATCACAATGATGCACGGTCCAATATACATAAGATAATAGTCGTTTTTCGAAATTTTTCGAAAGCGCCTAAAAGCTATCATCATAATTATGTAATGTAAACCAACAAAATGCACACTTTTTAAAATTAATGTTTTAATACAATTCTTCTTCTTTTACATGCTTCGAATATCACGTGGTCATCATCAGGAAGACCATTCGTACATGAAATTTTGTTTGGTATATTTTTCACTCGTTTATGTAATCAGTCTAGCAGGTGGGAGGATGTGCGCAGTTTATCAAGCACCAGGTCTGAGCAATAACTGACGCCCCGTAGTAGTTGTACTGTGGTTATGTTTCATTATTTATCTGCAGTCCTTATTTTCACTTAAAGAGACTTCTTGTTACTCTTTTCTTATTTATTAAATTCATGGGCTAAACTACCCACCTATTTTACTCAGACTTAGCCACATCTCGGTTAATATTTTTGCTTTGAGCTCCTGTTGTCACGAATTTCTAAATGCAGACGTCACCAAGACCAGTGAAATTTTAATTTTATTTTCTTTCTTTTTACACCCTGTAAGCTTGTGTTTGTATAGCATAAGTGAAACAGAAATACCACTGTGTCTTGTCAAGTCATTATTACGCTCAGAGCTGGAAACGTACTGGAATCACTTGAATTGTTCCGTCGTATTTATAAAATATTTACAAAATTTTGTTTTTTATTTAACCCTTTAAATGCTGTGTTAAATCCCATCTGCCATTTGCCGGCGTTATTAGGAGCTCACCATATTCTCCACGTTAGCGGGATAAGGGTCAAAAAAGGATTTATCCCTAAGAAGAAGAAATCGTCGAAGTTTTTGTGTTGATATCCGAAAATTATTGTTATGTTTAGAATAATATAAATGTAAAATTTCGAGGCTTGCCATGTTGTTCTACACTTTATTCGATCGGTTGTAAATATCAGTGCATTTAAATATTTGTTTTTCATAGGAATTTTTGTATTTGCTGAATGCCTCTATTGTGCTATTATTTCATGTGTATTTTGGTTAGTAAAAGAAAATAAGTTCATGTTTACATGTAAGAGTAAATACGATTATTACCTACTGTGTATGGGTTTACACATTTAAAGAGCCAGTTGGTTTGAAAACCAATAAAATAACACCCCTTTCACCATACACGTATTCATAAAAGAAGTAAGCTCATTTTGTGGAGTGCTGGTATTCCTTCTATCATGTCTTTCCCAAACACAGTTTGGAAAAGACATGATAGAAGAAATGGTAGAACTATAATCTCACATTCCATTTCAGACAGGTTTTGGAATTGATTAAATTCTTAAATCTTCCCTCTTAATACAACCTGACCAAAGATATTGATGGGATATTAAAGGAGAGGAAGCGGAAGGGAAGTAAATAAATACGGAGGGAAATTTTGAAGAATGAGGGCGGATAATACCTAAATAACCTTCTTTACACTTTCGTAATCCTTGGTTGCAAATACGTAAAAGTACAAGATTTTAGGCTATTTGCAGTGAAATGTCAAATAACATGCTTTATATTATAAAATGTCAGTAAAATGACACGTTAAAAGACGTAGGTGGATCTGATTTCTAATTATAAGTGAGAGGCATAAGATTTAAATAAATCATTTCAAAGAGTATTGAAAGTCCCAGAAACAAATATTTGGCATAAAAGTATGTAATAGCTAAGCTTTCACATATAAAGGACATGAATATTTGGCGATGAGATTTTCATTCTTCGGGGATGTTATGCAGCGTTAATTGGCAGGTAGTTACCGAGGTTTCGGACAACCTATAAGTTTCATCTTCAAAGATCAAGCACTCCACTTCTTCTTGGACTGCTTGAACCTTTGAAGGTGGGAGCAATAGGCTGTACCGAAACGTCGGTAGGTAACTGTGCCAATCAACCCTGCATAACATCCCCGAAGAAAGAAGAACTTAATTACACCGCGGCCGTAGTCTGAAATCACGCAGTATTTCGAGATAAATAAGGAGATTAATATCTCATGAGATCTGGCGCATGTATTTTAGTAGGAATTTACCGACACTGCGGATGAATCTGCTGCCTCTTTTACACTGAAACTTACGATGGCAGGTTCCTGTCTAATATCGAAAAATTTTTGCCACCCTGTAAAGCATCGCATTAAAAAAAAACCATAGTCTGCTGTAGTATACTACAGTCTTACGACTATCAGGTAAGATGGCATTTCATTTATAAGGTATATATTTGTATTCAGTATCGGTAAAGCAGTAAATTAAAATTATAGAATACTTGTTGCTCGATAGAGAAATTTCGACACGACAGGAAGTCGGGGTCATCAATGTCAAGTATCATTGTCATAAAGCCCCAGGACACTAAATGTCACCCAAACTCCAGCTTGGCTGACGCAATTGTCGTACCCAGTGGAATCAAAATTGTACTCTGATTTCTGTATAGCACGTGATTGTTTCACGATTTTAATGCTTAGAAGCTTCCAATTCAGTGTACTATCACGTGGAAACCAACGCCTTAATTTGCCTTATAAAAAGGCTTGCCGAGGCATATTTGGGGGATTTAGTCCACATCAGTTGCTACCAGAACCTCTGCCGCTTGCTACTGGAATCGACATTTCTCTAACAACAATTTGTATATTATGAGCATCTATTCAGAACAACTGTAAACATCACATCTTCAGCCAATAAATCAAGAATATATTTAAACATCATCGCGAGTTGCTGGGGACTTGAATTTCAATTCTTAAGTGTTCAAACGCACTCAGAGACTTCCCGCTCGCTCTACATTCTACGTTCCCAGCCCACCATCGCCTTGGGATACAACACTGCAACATCAGTGTGTACTAAACAAGCTTGTGTGTAATTTTTGGTTCCCATTTTCCTGTTATGTAAAATGCGTATATGTAGAATAAAAGAGATTACAATACAACCATTAAAAATAACTTGCCTCAGACCTCATAAATAAAAATTCCATCATTTATCACTGTGGAAATGGAAGCTTATATGATTGTGGTTTTCATTTCCCCGCGGCAGTTGTGTATTGCGTGGGCTGATACAGACGTCGGAGTCTTGGCGGAATCCCCCGAACTCGTCTGTTGTGGGCTCGGCAGGGATGCTGGAGAGAGTAGGAGGTCAGTTGCAAACCGGCGCGCACTACAGTTGGTTGCTTCTGCATCCCTTACGGCTTAAACCCACTCACGTAGCTTATCACAAGTGCAGTACGGTGAGTTAACAGCTGGATATTTCTTGAACTCTTTATAGCAAGGTAATAAGGCCGACTGCTCTGTGGACTGGCAACAGACTGCGTGAGTGTACAGAAAAAATTCAGTATGCATGGTGGTAGGAGTCGCAAGAATTACACATTTAAAAATCTACAAACTTAGCACGAAACTTAAAATATGGGGCATACGTGTGTTTAAATAATACAAAATGTAAAAATAAAAAAATCTTAGCCCTTGATAGAACTTTACAGTAGTAATAATTAAAATTAAAATAAAAAATAAGCGTTCAATATTGAAAATGAAATTGAGGTGTACTTGCGATTTTTGCGTTTACTGTTTATCGTATGTCTATTTTACCAAAACCTTTCGTGTGTCGAAATTTTTTCGGGCACTTCCTTTCTCTGTTAGAAAGTAAAGTGTTGCAAAAATGAAGGTTAAACTCCTTGCCGTTGCTCGCCAATCAGATCGGTTATTGTTAGATGTAATTTGCAAAGGAGGCCCAAGGGTGTATTGAGGGAGACCAACACATTTCTGCTTCAGAGACACTTCAGTTATATAAAATTCAGTTGTGATAAGTTGGGAGAAAGGCAGTTTTTGCAGTCTTGGTTAAATAATCCCTCACGTCAGCAGAACTCTATGACTAGGAGTATTCTTTTTTGCATGAAAGACGTAAAACTGACATGTACTGCCAAGGTGTGAATGTCTGTCTGTCCGTCCGTCCTTCTACGTATTTTATCATCGAAAACATTGAAAGGATTTTAGTGGCACACGGAACTGAGGGCGCTTTTACTAAAAGTTTTTAACCGAATCTAACTTCATTTTTTGTCGGCCCAGCATATTTCACATTCTACTTTACACGAAGCTCAAGTCGCAGTTTCACTCCAAATGGCCGAACGATAAAAACTTACCTCCATTAAAGGCTTGAACTGTCAAATATGCTTCGACAAGACTCGTGTAGACCTCAGGGAAACACAAGGGACGTTAACTTCTAACTGTGCTGTTGCTTTAACGCTCAGAGGGCCGTGCATCCTAATATATTTCTATAGTAAAACCAACCAGATGCATCAATGTCTCAAATTTATTTTATTGGAGTAACACTGTACATGCTTCGGACGGTCTTTCTGTCCATCATCAGGAGTTAAAGACTGTACATACAGCAACAGGCGTATGTACAGTCTTTAACTCCTGATGATGGACGGAAAGACTGTCCGAAACATATAGCGTGTTACTCCAATAAAATAAACTTGATACGTTGATGCATCTGGTTGGTTTTACTATGGAAATGTGCTGTTGCTTGTATGTCTGTAGAGTCGTGATATCCGAAACATCAGGTTAGTATTTTCGATAGAAATTCAAAGACAAACACAAATAAGGCGTCTGTGTTATCCCGGTCGGGCCTACTTTAATTATTGGCCCAAAAAATGTTTATAATATTAAAGTGGAGACTGTTTATTCTAGTATTCTGAAGACCTATGGAATACAGACTAAAATTAATTACAAGAGTTGACATGGTCTTTCGGTATGATGAAATTTAGATTAGTGAAACTAAATTATCTTGTGTCGGAGATTTATGGACAGAGAGTGAGATGTGCTAACAGCTTGTGTCCTCTGTAGTTTATTTATGGACAGAGAGTGAGATGTGCTAACAGCTTGTGTCCTCTGTAGTTTATTTATGGACAGAGAGTGAGA
>Ga0123352_10004171_pt1 | contig 21204 bp, 17 predicted proteins | sample TergutLab28metaG_FD_89700 | JGI IMG/M metagenome (GOLD analysis project Ga0123352, IMG submission 89700) | Labiotermes labralis P1 segment gut microbial communities from Petit-Saut dam, French Guiana - Lab288 P1 | ecosystem: Host-associated > Arthropoda: Insects > Digestive system > Gut ...
GGTCACAACACAGTGAACAAAAACAGTGCCAAAACAACACACGAGAGAAGACACTCACATTCACAGTGTGGAACAAGACCAAGCGCAAGGGATGAAAAACAGAGAAACAACGAAATACAGTAAGTCTTACTAACAAATCAACTAATAGAATTACAAACTCACGGTCGCATCCAATAAGATAAATTCCAGATACTAGAAACGCACCCGTTCTGTTATAGAATATCGACACAAAAAACCTCCAGGAAGACCCCACACAACATCACCGCGCAAACACTCCAAACTGTAAGGTGACAACGGCATCCCACGGTTGAGCGTCCAATGAACATCGACGCACTAAATAGGAAGGAGTTTTATGCTGTAGTGGTTTCATTGCTTAAACACAGCCTGCAAAATAACAATAAACCTGTAATTTCTAAAAGCTCTAGCAAAAAAAGTAATCCACATATAAACACTATGGGATCCCAAAGTGGACAAAGCATCTGGCAAAGTAATTGTAGGGGCCTGAAGATAACTAACATCTAGTCGAAACATGTAGCCATACTATACAATAAATAGATTGTGCTGACGTACATTTGTGTAATACTTATTGATATGCAGTGTAGTTTGATTCACAGCAGTGGGTTCTTATTTGCAATAATGCATTACGCCTAAAATAAATTGGACTGTAGTCTAGAGGGGTACAAAAAGAGCAAAGAATGCTTTTGGAATTTATGATTACGTGCGCGCTTTAGTGACGTATTTATACGGCTCGCCATTTCCATTTAATTAATACACGAATATAAATTCAATATTTTGGAATATTTATCCGAATTATGATGAAGTAGTTTGTATATTACTTTCCAGACTTTTACTCTATGACAACCGGTAAGGACGTATCAAGCTCATCCCAGTCACTAAGCATTCTCCATAGAATGAAATTCTAAAGAAACAAGCATTTCTCAACATTTAATATAGCTAATAACTTTATGCTAGTAAGTTTAATGATCTTGATTTATGCTACATTTACGCTCACGGTCAGTTCACGGCGAGGGAAAATATTTTTTGATCGTTTTTAAATGCATGTTTTGACTCCAGCGGTTAGTATCACGTCACGGAAGAATATTTTCTCCCATGTAGATTGCGATTACGGCCAGATCTTCTGTGGTTGGTTTGCTGAACACGTTTAAAGCAAAATAACGGCTCTCGATTGCGGCTAGAGTGTGCAGTGTGAATACTGTGCCTAAATCGCTAAACGTTACTGTACTTTGAGCTGACTATGAGCTTACTTATACTGTGGAGTGGCTCTAAACTTTCTTTACTCTGTTTCAAGAACTGCGGCGTTATGCTCAGAAGAAGACACGTCGCAGGTGTATTTTGTGCTGACCCCCACGTTCTTCGTGGCATCCAGCTTGCATGGCTCCCGGGTCTCTATTACTTACCTTCTTAGGCTACTGCAAAAGAAAATCAAATAAGCTACAAATTTGAACTAGCCCCTGGGTAGTCACAAGAATGACCAAGTTTCACATACCGTTGTTAAATTCTTCGATAGTTGTGGGTATGCCGTTCGTATCCAAGTTTCGGATTCGTCTGCCTGAAACAATAAAAGAAAAATGGTAATGAAGAATGTTCTTATAGCCTGTGTTAATCACCTCTGACGACATTTTTCTTCATTATTTAAATGAATCCAGAAAAGAAAGAATTACACTTGACCATCGCAAATGACAAGGTTTCGAATTCGAAACTCAGTAAACTACAGGTCTAATTCTCCAGAAACAATTTCCAGCTGTGTTTGAATATATAATTTGTGTGCAAGACAAATTAAAGTTCGTCCTACTCTTTCTTCTCTAAATTTTATCCAGTTACCAACAGCTTCTGCTGTACAACGCTAGTTATAAAAAAGTTGTTTCAAATTGTTCTGCGCTATTATGTAGGCCTGAATACAATGAATTTTATATAATATGTACACGTATGTATAAACTTGTGTACTAATATGAGGCATCTTTTCAAGGTGGAATAAATTCACTATATATATTCTAAAAAGTTCACTATGATTAGATAAATAATATGCAAACATTTGGTAATCCTTCTACTTGTTTCGGTATATTTCGGCCTTTTTCGGCCGTACTCTAGGAGATATTCAACAAAGAAAAATATAATTATAGCTTTAGGATGCTCTAAAAAGGCCGAAACATGTAGAAGTGTTAAAAAATATTTGTATATTTTTATGTCTATTTACAGTGCAGTTGTTTATACATGTATATTATGGGTTTGAAACTTGGTCGCTCATGTCGAGGGAGGAACTTAGGATGAGGGTGTTTGAGAATTGGGTGCTGAGGAGAATATTTGGGCCTAAGAGGGAAGAGGTGACAGGAGAGTGGAAAAAACTATACAGTGAGGAGCTTAATGATCTATACTCTTCAGCAAATATTATTCGGGTGATCAAATCGAGAAGATTGAGATGGGCGGGGCATGTAGCACGTATGGGTGAAAGGAGAGGTACATACAGGGTTTTGGTGGGGAAACGTGAGGGAAAGAAACCACTTGTGAAGCCCAGGCATAGATGGAGGATAATATTAAAACGGATCTTCAGGACATGGGATTAGGGGGCATGGGGCCGGATTGACCTGGCTCAGAATAGGGACAGGAGGAGGGCTTTTGTAAAAGCGCTAATGAACCTACAGGTTCCATCAAAGGCGGGGAATTTCTTCACTTACGGAGAACCGGTAAGATCCTCAAGAAGGGCTCTGTTCCATGGAGTAAGTAAGTATATAATATATGTGGTGACTTGTTTTACTGCACGGAACATACATGGGCTTACGTTTAAATATGAATAAGTTCCCCTTTTATGTATGTAGAAATGTGTTAAGGCAATCATTAGGCAGACCTTGAGAATACTCATTATTCTTCATAGTCCTCCTGGACAAGAGTCTGTCAAGAATCCATAAATTGGCTAAAAGGGTTCCATTTTCCAAAACACTCAGGGCTTTTAGTCGCAGACAATGGAAATTATCCATAACATCAGTCGTGTCTTTTACAGTTTTGGGCTGGTTAAGAATGACTACGTTAGAAGGATTTGCTAATATTCTAATAGGTCCTGTATTTATGAAGATAAGTTTGCCGAAACGGCTCTTAACCAGTGGCTCCTTTCCTCCTTGGTCCGTAGGGAACTTTGTTCTCATTACTTCCGCCAACAGATCCCAAAAGTAAACTGAGGTGTTTAAAGTAACGTTACTGCGTCTACAGAATGCTGCATGATACTTACTTTAATATGTTCCACCATACATGCATTAACCAGATCCATAATATATAAACCCCCCCCCCCCCAAAACTGCACTTCAATGTTTGTAAGAATATAGTGAATAAAATACACCATAAACGTTGTAGTGCATTTTATTGGTTATGTGTTACGGTTGCATGATACATCCACCGATGTTCATTTGGTTAATGTATTTTATTCCTCCTAGAAAATTATTAATATACCAAAATATATATAAGTGAGATTTCAATGCCCGTTTTCTGTATTAACGTATATTTTAACGTAATATTAAGAGTACCATGTATTATACACACTGACACAAATTACGGTAACGCCAAAACGACTGTCCGTACAAACATACGCTAATTCAAGTAATACGGGTATATATAAGACTTAAATTTGAGTACTGTTATTGCATTTAACGACACTTATCTCCGAAAGAGATTAAGTAGTGTCAGTCTGAGAATGCAAGAATTATCTTGATACTAGTATAGGTAAGAAACTTCTGATACAGCGGTTCTCATCAATTACGTGCTCTGACAGCCGGGAAGACTGAGAGTAAAACTATAAGACTCATTTGGCTGGAAATGGAATCCGCAGTCCAAGGTCGATTTTCCTATAAGTTAGGTAACAACTGTGGTTAAATGGCGTGGGGGCACCAGGGGTAGGGTATGACGTATTTGCTACAGCATAATAGGATCGGCGAGTCAATAATATTATGGAACAGTTTTTTTTTAATAAACTTTGATATGTGCTGGTAATGGATAGGAGTGGGGAACAGACAAATCTTCCTATCAGAATAAATATATTAATTTTAAAATTTCTAAAAGCTTTTGTTTTTTTACAAGGTAATAATTACTCTGTCATCTGCAGTTCTGGTTTGTAAAATCAGTGATTCTTGTAACATTATGCAATGGGACACGTTCGAACAATCTGCCCACAGCCTCCTTACTCGATTGGTTGCTCTTTGTTCAGACAAAAAATAGAACATAGCATTCTAATCTTGAAAGTTTCGCTGTTTTAACATCGCTTTATTTACCTAACGCTGATATCGTAGAAGAATTTCTCCGCGATGTATTATTCAATGATTAAAGAAGTATAAATTTTAGTCTAACACAACTTTATTATATAAACAATGTAATAGAACATAGCTACAGCTTTAGGCTTAATCGAAGCCGTCTTCCGGCTGTGAATTAAAACAATAAATATAAAATTAACAACACCTTAAAATGACGTCCATTTAAGGTGTTGTTAATTTTACATTTAATTGTTTTAATTCACAGTCTGAAGATGGCTTCGAGTAAGCCGAAACATGTAGCTATGTTCCATTAAATTGTTTATATAATAAAGTTGTGTTAGACTAAATTTTATATTTCTATTAATCATCGTAGGTGAAACTGAAGTTTATTGAAGATTAAAAAGATTTTGCAGCAAATTTTGTACCCAGTTACCTTGCAATTACACGGCCCAATGCAAGATATTGTTAGCGGGGCGCACGCAAAAATGATTCCTTTAAGTGAGACAGCCAAGAACACTTACTGACGTTTTGAGCATCTTAAATTAGACACAAGCTGCCAAAAAGCTAATCTCAAATGTTTATGGCAATTAATATTACCTAGGAAAATATTTCTTGCATCGGAGATTTGAACCTAGCACTGTCTGTAGGATTCGGGGAAAATTAGTGCCCATTTATAGGGGAAAACTCAAGTATGATGTTGAATTATGTCGAGAATGTGTAAAAACATAACCATTCATCTTGCGTGGGTTCGAGTCCAAATCAGTTTAATGGACAAGTGTGTCAGGAAATTCGAGGACAGCCCAACTTAGTAGAAACCTTTCAGTGCCTTTGTTATGATAATAGAGAACGTAAAATCCTGATTTTCTTTCCTGCAAGAACGGTTGTTGGGGCGCATTATAAAAGGGCGCTAAATATTAAGCCTGTGCCCGACCTCAGGCGTTTAGTCTACGGTTCTAGACACCGGAAGCCCTAGTTTACTGCGAGAGTAATTTTTGTGGGATTTATGATAAACAAATGACACTTGTCAGTACTTCTGTCTTAATTTGTCAGTTTTCATTTAACTGATGCTCTGTTCATTTATATCATCCAGTGGGGTATGTCACCTTTCACCCCTGTCATCGGTAAAAAACATTTAAAAAACGTACGTTTCTTCCGCATATCATCTCTTGCCATGGAGCCTAAACGAGTGATGTATCCTGTTTCTTCTTCACCTGAATAACAATGAACGTATACGATGGACAATATCCAAAAAAAGTTTAATTTTATTTCAATATACCATCGTAAGAACCCCTTAAATTGATTTTAGAAAAAGGAGGCGTCGCCACAGGCAGGTACTTGTTTTGACATTTGAAAATATTTGGATTTCATAAAAGGATTCCTTGTCTGCTGACTGGAAGCGTGCGTATGCACCTGGTGGTAATAAAGATTTCTGATCTCCCCATTTAGCTGTGCTACCAATTAAGTTCAGATTTTTCCCACTACCTGTCATTATTACGTTTAACATAACCGCTGTTTATGATGAGATCTGATAGAAAGCATTAAGAGTCTAGTAATAAAAGAAATGTATGAAGTCTTTGTACTGTCACTCCTAGCTACTTTCAGACATGTTCCTCTTCTCAACTTCCCTTTTTCAAAGTGTTTCACAAAGCTGGCAACAGTAGCAATAGAGCCATGCTTTGGACATTCTTGCGCTTCCTCCCGAAAATTCTCCGTTATGACGCGTAGTTCTAGTTTCTTAATACGGGACGAGTCATTTTAAATCAGAAGGCATTTTAAGACGTCACTCTTTTCTTTAGGAGTCTTTTGTATTCTAAAAGTATAAAGGCTTCAAGGCAAGTAAATTAAAAAATCTGTGATAGTAAAATTATCACTTAGTGAGCAGTAAGGCCTTACTGTTAAGGCGAATTTATTTTTCCATTCTCTTTCTTATTTTCTTTTGTCCCTCCATTTGTCTCAAAGTTGGACGACTTTATTACACACAAGACCGCCCACAGCGTGAACTGTACCATAAGGATGGGAGTTAAGTTTCTTGCAGGAATTTTGTTGAACTTCATTTGTACTACGATATAGCCTTCCTCTTAATTAGCATGTTCCATTCTGTTTAACAGCGCCCTGTTTTGTTGGACTTACCAGGCTGATGACGTAACATAGGATGTTGGAGATTATTTTCCGTAGTAAAACCTACCATATCCAGTGCGTCTTTCAGTAGGTAAGACAAATTTGTTGGTGTAGAATTGGATCCTATTAAACGGAATGAGCTGTAAGTTTCTATTTACATACCAGACTTATCTTATCACGGCCTTTAGATAAATACAAATTTAAAACTTTTTTTATAAATTACGAATTATCTACAAATAGAGAAGTAGTAATTCATGATTCGCTAAGAACACATACAAATGATGACGATTTGTTTATTACTGATAATATTTACTTTCAGTATTGGCGAAACCGTCTTCGTGTGTTGAAAGCTTGACATTTTCTCTGATTTCAGTCCTACTTGTTATTTTCGTTGTGTGTCTTCGACTCTGCAGTAGCAATTACTCCGGCCAAGTGAAGAGTTTTCAGGGAAGGTTTATTCTTTTAAGTTGAAGTCACTCTTAAAGTAAACATCCTATCCATGGAGAACACCCTTATCGTGCAAGTGGCTATATAAATAATAAAACAAACGCTTATATATTTTCCCCCTATTTTCAATGAAAACATTAGAACACTCGCCATTATTACAACCTCATCTTGAACGTCAGCTTCACAGCTCTTCCTGTCGTGCTGCCAGTCACGGATCGTGATATTCGTGGTTCTTGCCTCCCTTCGGAGAGTCGTGCAATGTGACACCAGGGGCTCTTGCTTCCTCTCGACCAAGGAACAGACTGTGACTCTTGGAGCTCTTTGCCTTCCTTTGATGAAGTCGACTTCCGGGTCCACGCACAGTGAGCTTTATGATTACAAGTGCTTCTTTTGTCGACTCAGAAGTGCAACCAGTTCTGTTTCTCTGAGAACTAATATACTCTCCTTCAGTATAAAAGGGGATAAATCGTATTTTTTAAGTATGCTAAAGCAACTCTCGAGGACGCGACAAGTGACTTTTCACTTTAGGGTTTCAAAACTATTCTAATTTATAAGAATGCTATTCCATTTTTTCGGAATCCAAAAACCTTTTAGCACTTTTTTATTAGAAATCTTTTTTATAGGCATTCGACATTTGTTGGTCTGCTGAATACAGAAATGATTTCAAATACACCGAATTTTTAAGTTTTTACACGATCAAGCAGCCATTGCTAGATCCATTACATTTAATAAGTAGTGGAGAAAGGCAGGGAGAAGTGTCTGTGACCAGACCGGGATTTGAACCTGCCACACTCCTGAGTGTGACCTTCGACACTTCTCACCCTAAACGACGAGACAAACGTTTTAAAAATGCGACTAGTGTAAAATTAAAATAGTCATAGGGTATCTGATTCTTCTGCTAATAAAGGGACCAGAACGCAGTTACGCCGTTTGTCATACCCCACAAAGAACCCAGATAGTATTTACTACTTATTAAAGAACTTACGAATAATAAATGGAAAAGCTTCGAAAAGTGCTAACATTAAGTGGAAGGGATAGTACCTGGCCCTGGCTTTTGGCAATCGTGACCTGCACGGAACCTACCGCCTCAAAACCCAACATTTCGTTCTCCTGTGCCGAGAAATGAAGACGTATTTTCAGTTAGATGATTCACAATCTTATGAATATTTATATTACAGAAAGGAGAACTTTCTTACATTTCCTGCTGGAGACGATATTCAAATTTATATTTTAATATGGAATAATTCTTTGGGTCATGCAATGGCGGATGGGAGCACCGGTGTCTTATTCCACATTATTTCCAAAGCCTAGGCAAAGACACTTCATCATTTCTTTCAGTTATACACTCTTTCTAGTATAAGACCATTCATATCCTCCGTTCTGCTTCTGTATAGGGTAATATAAACCACAGTACTCTCTTAAAATAAATTCTGTTGAAATAAATTATTTGCTTCTATAATGGATCTGTGCAGTATCTTTATAGGATTAGCAAAATTTGGGGGAACTTTCACACTGTAACTGACGTGGAAAACGCAGTGCACTGCAAAGCAAACATTGAAGTACTTTTAACTTCTTGAAATTGATGTATAAAACAAGTTAGATTACTTCAGCATAAATTAATAATTTCCTCTGTAAACGCTTCTCGACATTAACGTCTGCATTTATTTATTTATCTCGCAAACCGGAAGGCCTGTGGAAAAACGCACTGGAAATTCAATCTGTAGAATTTGATGTTTATTGAACCGTGCATCATTGTGATAACTGAAGAATAAAAACCAACTAGATGCCACTTATTATTTTATTGTACTTCTTATAGGCTCAACATGTTTCGGGCATTACTATGCCCATCATTAGGAGCTCGCGACAATGATGTTGTTTACCACACTGGTCGTTTCGTTCTTGGTTTGCTGTAGGTTGGAGGTTAGGTGCGGTTAGGCTGGATTAGTGTCCGGACTGCAGCCCAGATACTACTCCAGCCTAACCGCACCTAACCTCCAACCAACAGCAAACCAAGAACGAAACGACCAGTGTGGTAAACAACATCATAGTCGCGAGCTCCTGATGATGAGCATAGTAGTGCCCGAAACATGTTGAGCCTATAAGAAGTACAATAAAATAATAAGTGGTATCTAGTTGGTTTTTATTCTTCAATTATAAATCTGTATAACTCTGAACGATATAAGTTGTGATCTAGGAACTTACGTGTGACTGGCGGCTCGTTTGTATTCTTTTGTTAATAGATATTAAGTTGTATAAATTATTCTTACACGTGCATATGATTAGTGCACGGTATGATATCAAAATATTTATAAGTATTATTTAACATTTTTTTTACCAATACTCATCCCATCAAGTTTTCCTGATTTGAAGTATTGTACATCTAACTACAATTACTGGAGTATGGTGAGTTTAATAAGCAGTGTTAATTGGTTATTCGATATTTTTGTGTATTCAGCAAGAATTAATTAACAACTGAGGTTGGTATGCTGGATTCATAGTTGTCGTCATTTAAGCGAGATGTCGAAGGTGTTCAAGGAGACTGTCCCAAGTGGCTGTCTCAGTGCTTGTCTGATTGCTGGAAGTACTGATGAGCCCTACATGGTATTGCGTCTCGTTCCATAATGCCGTGTGCGTTTGAAATGACACAACCATAAGAACGATAATGAACAATCGGAATCTATCCAAGTTGAATTAAACAGAATTATCGCTGTGTGAAAGAAGCAAGCCGAAATTTAATTACATTTTCATATGAAACTGGGCAGCGTATCTCGCATAGTACATAGATTGTCACTAAGCGGTTTGTGCACATAAGCATTTAGTTAGGTCTACAGCATTTCGTGTTGACGAAATTTAATTTGGATTTTCTGACATGTCGCCAATTGGTGGGTAAGGCGTCAACAGTGAATGACTGTGCTAGGGAAATGTTTAGAGTTTTGTGGCTTGTGTTTTGCCCACACCAGTTTCCATTAACTCCTCAGCAGTTTCATGTACTAAGCTGTCACGTTTGCTAGCATTGTCCTAAGCCACTCGTTCTAATACCAGTGACCTGTTTGTATGTAGTGGATAACACTGCAACTATACCCCGGAAGGCTGGTTACCCAATCAGTCCGAGACTGTTATTAACTAAGTGCATTAACAACTGGGATCAATAGAATACAGAGGGTTACTACACGTTTAACGGGTAATGATACGTAGTTAAATAGCCTTGTTGATTTAGAGATGTGGTAATGGCTTTACGTAAATGTAATTTCTCATGTTCATATAAACCGCTGTGTGCTTGTGACGTATTTGTGCGTGTGTGTTAATTGCTGTTACAGAATTAGTATTACATGGTCTACTGTTCATGTCATTTTACTTACCTCGAATTATACCGTCTGCAGTGTATTGTCACTGCTTGTAGAAATGTTTATTTGATCTCTAATTTATCTCGCATTGGACTTATATATTATTTCTTTTATTTATTGATTCAGTCTTTTTCTTGTTATTATGTATCCCCCAATTTATGTGTAGTACTGTACATTAGTGAAGGATATGAGTATGTCTGTGTAAGGATGGAGTAAAAGCGATAGAAGTAGTTTGGGAATCTTAGGGTTTGTGTTTGTCATACCACTTTACGACCTAACTATTTTTTTCTACAAATATGCTCATCTGCTTGCGTTAAAGGAGTATGTATTTAATTACCTTGAGCAAAGCTACGATTATTTTAGTTACGCGGTTTGGTACATCCTGTGACGACTCTGAAAATCACATTTTCCCCGGTGCTAATCCCAATCAATTGAAACTAAAAATATTCTATTTGTAGTCGAAATTCACTTACGGTTTTATATATCGTTAAGTTATGTTAACGCCAGTCACATTTTCGTACAAAAAATTGCTAACTGCCCTTGTTCATAAAGTGTTTGTTTTTTTATAAAATATACCTTTCTGTAGTTATCTTCTTAAACTTTTGACGCCTAATGTCAACTATAGTTGACGTACCGCACAGCTAAACTCTAAAGTTGCATTTTATATTTCTTCAACAAATATAGGTACTGAATATTTTAAACATGGTATATAGTCTCCGTTTTTTTCTCTTCAAAATGCAGTTTATTTCATAATTCTAACATATTTGGTTCCTGTGTTATTCACATTTTGTATACAGGGTGTGCTAAAATAAAAATAATAATTCCGGCGCCAAAAGGTTAATATTCGGCGTTACGTCCCAAATAATGTCGGTATTGACAACTGTTCCCTTCGTAGGAAACCTTGAATCCAAAGGAGTTCGGTTATGAAAGCTGTTATGTAATTGAACGGAAAACATTTATTTTGCAACAGAAATGACAATTCTTCAAGACGCCTCTGTTACTGTTTCTGTTGTGCCGTCATTTTAAAATGTTGGCATGCCTGGTATTCCACAAATGATTTTCAGACTCCATCAAAACCCCACACAGAGTGGTGTTACCAACCTAATGCTCCATAACGGTTGATCATTTTCAAAATCATGGAAATATGGCCGCTGTTTAATCCACTCACAAATTTTGCAATATGTATTCTTGTGTGACGATTGTTTCAGTGTTCCGATTCACAAATCAGCGCTTTAATCTCACTGTGCAGCATATCCTGTAAACAATGAACTCAAGTGAGAGAAGATTATACATATTATGAAATTTCCGCAATGGATCGTGCATTTTCGAATTGACCAGTTGTAATCCTTAAGCTTGGTATCAATACATTCAGTACCTGAGCGTTGTTGTAGAACAGAAGATTAGGATATGGTACATATGTATAACACTTTTTCAGTTATTTGGAAGTAAAATTCTGATTTTCAGGACTATTAAGTGTTAACAGTGGATCCGTCATTCCTCATCATGTCCAGCATCATACAGATGGATTATGATGGTATGGTTTCTGCCAGTCAGTATGGCTTTATATTCCTGTGAGAAAGGTACTGTTGTTGGGTTGCAACGCATTTGCTTAGTGGGCAGGTACCAGCACGTCCATATGTGTTAGGTGTATTTAAAAAAAAAAAGGATACTTAAACGACATAAACAAATAGCAAACAGCGTTACAGCTTACATTAAAAATTACTTTTAAAGCAAATTATAAGAAAATTTGATGTGAGAGTATACGTGTTCATTTAATGTTGTTAGAAAACCAAGAAGGTAGATTGCGAGATGAAAGTCATACAATCGTACATAGAATTCATATTTGCATAACATAGATGTTAAGTCGTCAGTCTTTGGCCACGGAGGCTGGGATTCCTTACCAGGATATTCAGTGTGGGATTTGGGGTGGACTAACTGGTCCTGCAACAGGTGTTTCTCCCCGAACTCTGGCTTTCCCCTGTCATCCTTCCGCTAATGATGTATATTCATGTGTCTATCGTCAACACTATACAATTGTAACACTTGTGACCGTCGTTAAATAACACAATAAATTTGGTTTTCGTGGATAATTTTGGCGGGAATTCTTTCTGACCGTTTTTTAAAATTGAATAGCTGGTGGCTAGATATTAAATTGTGTATTAGTGTCAAAGTCTGTGAGGAGGTTTACCCCATTAAGACAATCAGAGTTTTATTTCAAGCGGCGGATCTCAGTTTTAGCGAAAATTATGACAAGTGGAAGCCCACTTCCCTTTTTTGAAGTTAGGCTCATCCAGGCTTTCTGTATTGGAAATGAATTGTGGATCCTGAAAGTAACGAAGAAAGTCACATACAGGCTGCAGAAATAAAATTTCTGACAGGAATCAAGAGATGTTCCTTGAATGATCACATACGAAACAAAAAAATTTGAAAAGAGTTATATATACATTCTCCGGTTTTTCGAAAATGACTTGCACCTGTCGTTCGCTCATGGCATTTCGGTATACGTTAGTCTATTTCAAAACCAAACTTCGGTACAAAGTTTAGAACAACCGTGTAATGTTCCGGGGCGGTTGTGCCTCGTAGGGAATAATTGTGGCTTATCATGAGCTTGGATATAAAGATCATCTGAACTGATCATACAAGGCCTCTCTTTTCTGTAACAGGAAACTAAAATCCTATAGATAATTATAAACATTCATGAAAGTTCTCATTAATAGGCTCAATTAGCTTCATTATTTCCTTATTATACGACTATTTTTCTATTGCTGCTTTGAATTCTACAAACTAATAATTATCAGCATATAATTTTAGTATAAATATAGTTAATCCCGTATCACTCTATTGACTTCATTAAGTAGGTCTGATAATTATCCATGAATTCTAGCAACTGGAAGTGGGCACGTTTGACCTTGCCCCACATATGCAGCTAGTAAAAAACTCCATGACCCACGGCGTGGGTCATGGAATTTGTCTGAAAATAAGACAGGATGTGAGATAAACCAGTAATTTGGTAATTTGTGGAGAAGGGGGGCGGCGGCGGCGGCGGCGGCTACATTCAACATGTCGGCGCCCTCAATCTTGTGCTTTAACCACTGCAAGACAATTGTATGTACATGAGCTCAAGCACTAAAACAAATTTTCTTCACCTGCTTGCTTATCATTCGTCCAGCGTGATTACTCACTAAAATGCACGAACTGTGGCTCGACATCAAGCTAGCAGTTGGGTACAGGAGAAAAATATAATCTAAACAGGCAAAGGAAACCCATTACTCATAAAGGGGATATTCGCTACATGAATTAACGAATAAATTTAAAAAAGTAATCAAACTGCACGTATAGGCTTCGACAGTATTTAAGCCTATTCGCATAACTACTTCATTCATTACAAAACCTACTTCTAGATTAAGAGCAGAAATGTTTTGATACCTTCTGGATATTTTACAACGTAAGTGACTGTAAATCTAATTAAACTTCTTAAGGTCAGTTCTAGCAGTACCTGAAAGACAGTATCAGGAGTTACACAGTTCACACACTGTGTGACAGGTGGAATTAACCCTTTAAACGACGAGTTAAATCCCATCTGCCATTTGCTGGCATTATTAGGAGCTCACCATATTCTCAACTTTAGCAGGATAAGGGTTAGGCATGCGTGGGGAGGAAGATGAATTCCTACTTCAAATTGGCATAAAATCTTCAGAAAAGATGTAGGAGTCGTTGGAGGATAATATTTAACTGGATCCTAAGGAATATGGACAGAGGCCAGTAGGGGTGCTTGTTAACACAGCGATAAATTTTCTGATTCCGTGGCATGTGGAGAAATTTCTTGGCTAGCTGATCAAGTATTATCATTTGAAGAGGAACCAGTGACACGATAAAGAACTTAATGTTGGGTTACTCTTTCCTCGTTAAGGTTCCTGGAGTTAGTGTCGTTAAAAAAGAGAGGATGGACTGAGCACCCACATAAGACTTTCTTAAAAAACCGTTTCGTAAGAGATCAGATGAGATGCTGAGAAGTATATGCAAGGAGAATATTCAAATGGACATTAGCGAGAAAGAGTGAGAAATGGAGTAAATTTATCTGCCTGAGACAAGAGCACAATTTAAAAATTGTGAATAATGTAATGAGGTGCATAAGACATCCGTAATAAAAGAGAAAAATTCTAACGTGAATAGAACGTCTACAAACTTTTCAAGAAAGAGCCTTCACCACTCTTTCAGTGTTTCTTGAGATGGAGGAGAAGATAAAAGCTCTTTGTTTTAATTATAATATTGTGCACATTATTCCTACTTTTTTTTTGCGTTTCGCGCATTGATTTATGGTTCTCCAGGCGCATTGCTTGGCAACCAAAGTTTTGTGCTTTTCAGTTACAGTTGTTTCGAAACCCACCTGGTTCTTTGCTATTACTGATAAAATAACATGACGACGCGCGTGCTGAAATCTAGGTGTCGCTTCTGAAGCACAAAAAAAAGCTAGGCTCATTTTAAATTCCAGATGTCTCACGTTTCATATCTGGGGGGAGGAATCAGGTTGTTTGTGTTGTAGCCATGAAGTCCGTTGTGACAAAAACCGGAAACAGTCATAATCCTTTACAGCTTAGACACAAGCACATCTGCCATGGGCGTTGACACCAAGAATCTTGTATTTTTTCACTCAATAATATGCTTGTGCGTTGCACACGTATGGCTAACCAGTACTACCTCGCGAAAGCACAATTTTCCGTTTGTCGGGTATGACCTGAATGAATACTAGCTGACTGAGGCCGTGATTTGAAATTCTCACATGTCGACAGATCATGAGTAAAGTTAAAGCCGCGCGGACTGATAGCATTTATACTCCAAAAACTTATTATTTAAAGGGTTAGACTGTGTCTGCGGGACCACTCTAAGAAATGTCTGGACCCGATACAACAACAAATCTGTATACGTAGTCTTGACCGACCTCTGGCAGTAATTTCAAATACTGTACATCGCAACCAATCAAATGCATCATGCAGTCGACTACTTGGTTTTCACAGACACATCAGTTCAAATAAACACTTCATTTAAATTAAAAGATCTAAATGAGCGCAGAATAGATGTTCAGTGACACTGAGAGAGGAGAAGCTCAATACTCGGAGAAAAATCTCTTCCTCTGCCCCTTTGTCACAGATCACACATCTGTTGTCCTGGGATTGCTCCCGGTCCCCAGCGAAATTTACATAAAAAAATAAATATGTTATATAAAATCTGAACTACCTTGAGTCATTTCGAAGCCCTCTGAATGGCGGGAGCTCATGCAATTTTTTCGCATCAAATGCAGTAATTTTAAACCAGCCCTGCTCTGCCGATTTTTAGTGGAAAATCTGAAGTGCATTGATTTAAACACAGATTGACAATAGAGATGTTTACAAACACAGTGCCCCATGCTGCGAAACTATATAAATATTTACCTGAGAGCGCAGAATTAAATACGAAGTGCGGAAGGTCAGTACTGCCTGTTCCTTACAGTTAATGTTTTCGCTGTTGTCATTGCCTCGCCCAACATACTTGCACGCGAGCACGAAATGAATTCTTTTCTTTATTTGCGCACTTCCATTCCTTATCGCGTGGTATTCTAAAATACGGTTCCGAAAATACTGAATTCTTGCTGCATCTGGTGGCGGACGTGTATGTTATGACTGTAACATAACATGTAGCGAATTGTGTAACATAACATGTAGCGAATTGTGTACCTCAAGAATGTGAGAAGGTACTCACGGACTTGTTTCTGCTTTTGAAAACTTTAGGTGGTACCTTGCGTTTCCATAATGTACACAGAAACTGGCCATTTTGCTGAACATTTTATAGTAGGAGAGTGTTAAAGAATAGTTTGTTTTTGGCTGTGAGGTTTCTGAACGTCCAATATGGGCGTCGCGACAATGGTATGTACAGCGGAGTCGGCTATCACTGTATTCAACTCGGAAGTGAAAAAACAGAGGCAATAAAGTTTTCCACTCTGATTTTTCAACAACTGCGTGTTTTGATAAAAATATACTGCTCTCGGCATATACTGAAACAGCCAGATTCAAGGTGAATTTGAGGCAGGAGGTGGAAGTGAATTATATGTAAGTCTGTACACGTTTTCTTAGTACTGTGTTGAACACTAAATGCAGCAGTTTTTCGCGTGTGTATTACGTGTTGAATTCATGTTCACACGAAGGTTATGTATCTATAATTTTCATTCGTTTCTTTTTATTTTTCGTCCATAAATTTGACACAAAACAAACGACTAACCTGTCTGTAAACACATATTTCTTCAGCGTAAGCTAGAAAATATGCTACTGAAAACGAATGAGCTTCTTCCACAGCGTCATACCAATGAAACGAAACTTGTAGATCTTACGCTTAAGGAGGGACTGAAGTAACGCTACACATTTTCAATTTTCCGGTTTTCTTTCCATTCCAGGCTTTTCCTCAGTGATACGAATTGGCTGGAATTAAAAACATCCTTGAGAGCGCTAAGAACGTATGTATTTTATTATATAGTTAACAAAGCTGTTATTAAGTAAGGCTAATATAGCTTTGTGCTTTTAAGATGATTAGTGAATAATGAGTTTGAAAGGATGATGAAGGAGCGGCCGTGGTCTAATTTAAGGTACTATGCCTGAATTTGCCCCCAGGGATCGCGTAAAAGCACAAACATCATCAGTCAAGATAGACGGTATACTGACCAAATTTCGAACCGAGCACCTTCCAAATACAAGTCAGAAGAGTTAGCGTCCTCTCCGAAGGAGATTTTGCGGACTGCGGAAGAAAGTACCGAAACTTATACCTGAGTAACCTAAATCTTTAGAAGAGAAACTGCATCATTGTGGTTGTTCTTGTGTGACAATAAAGAGGTATGCTTCAAAATAATATAATGCATAATGTGTTACCAGTTTGGCTTTGTAGAAAGGTTCAACCTTTTGGGAAGAAATCTGTGCCCAGAGTCTTGCCTTGTATCTTGGAGAAAACGTGAAGTGTTAAAGAGAATTGCCTAGTTTAAAACAACTTGACACGCACTGGAGATCCATTTTGTACTGGTTAGTTTGGTAAGTACAAAATTTCGTCTTGACCGTCTGCCCCATTGTCAGAATGGAGGGGCTATCTGTTCAGATAATGTGCTGGCTTCGCTTTAGATAAGATTGCCAGCATTTAATTAATTTGACAAATCATAATGTGTCCGGAAACCTCTCAAAATGAAGTTTTATCGCAATTGAAATAGCTTTTAACTTCTTATATTTAGTACAGAGTTGTCATAAAAAAATATATTGATGTCTTTAAACTTTTCGTTGTTTTTCGTGCTATGAGATAAGTTAAAGTTTGTATTAAATTTCCATCCAATTTGTATGTAGAATGTATATGCTCAATTGAACTTTTAAGTGTGCCATGATTTCTTTTCCTCAGCATATGACGATAATGAACCACGTAAAACAGACAAATATCTGTGAATACCAAGAAATACAGCTCTTTCCTTATCCATAGAGAGGTCACAAATAATGACTGTGGTCCTCTTCACCATGTGTACTGCAATGGCATATATTCGTACCTCCGGCTACTACAGTAAAATAATGCAATTTACCATTTCTGAAACTCAAATAAGAAAACAAACAAAAAAAGATATAAGGAAGCGTCCATCTACATTGTGGTGGAATAATGGGAACAAATATGCTGGAAATTGCACAGGGGATAATATGGAGGGAGGGTAAGTCCGAATTCACAGAGTTGCTGTTCAAAGATATGATGAAGGAGGGGGAAGGGAGGAAATCTGCGAACGAGATGTAGCGCTGCTCGGTTGATTGCACTGGTATACGGTGTAAACTTAACCTGACACTAATTAATGTAACCTAAGTTATAAATGTACATAAGCAAACGTATATATATATATATATATGTATATATATATATGTATTTATTTTGTAACCGTCTGTGATAATTCCTTACAACACAAACTAGCGGCAGTAGCCCACTTCCTGCACAATAAATAACAGCAATGAAGAATTTAGGCACGTTCAGAGACTGTGCTGCCATCGTGTAATGGAACCCGAACTATAGATGGGTGCAGTCTTTTGATGGTAATTGAAGGACTTTATAGTGTTCACTTCGGAGAAGTATAAACCTAGTTTAGTTTCATGAACGGCTGGTTACAAACCCACTGCTCTGAAATAACTATTTACGCAGTGAATGTGTTTTATAAAACGTTGTGTAACCCCTAGACCGCTGTGTATCTAAAAATAAATGTCGTTGCTACCTTACAGAGAACACAAGCCGTATCCCTTAGAAATACAGGTCGGTTAATACTGTTCAGAGAAAGTTCTCTATTTATTGTTCGATTCATATGAAAAATAAGTGCATTGTATGTGTGTGTGTGCGCAATATGAAGATTTTGAAAATACTGCATCCGTGTATAGGGTAAAGCCCGATAGCTGCAGAATTCATGACTTCATTACACTCAAAACTTGCAATTATGAGCGCCCTTCAGGAAGAGCATTATTAGAAATAAATAAACATATTGTATGACTTGTACTGAGCAAGAACCGAAGTATCAGAAGGGGGTTTTCCTTTAATTTTTAAATCTGGGTCGGTTACACCGGACAATATAAAGTGATTTCTTATTATTATTAAAATTAGCCCAGTCTCACATGCAGATTTACAGAAGTTATGTACGTAGTTAACAACAAGGCCGTCTAGTTCAGGTCAGTTTTCATGGGTCCACACTTTACCTCGCAGACGCTGAGACAAGTTCTCTGCCAATGTGCCTGCACACACACATATAGCGCTTCCTGTTCTGCTCAGTCATGGTTGATTTTCCAAGCACAGTTTTCTCTTTATTTGAAAGATGTCCACTTCTCGCATTCTTTAGATAGATGTACTCAGTTTATTGCACCAACCAAATATACGGTATCGATTATATTTAAACATTAAAGACTTTCTAACATGTCTCGGTACAAATGTAACTTCATCGGGGAGTAAAATATTCCATATTGGCAACTAGTTTATAACTGGCATTTTGTCCTCGCTGAAGAAGGTACACTTTATCGAAACATGTCGGAAGTACGTCTTTAACATGTGTATGTAATTACTAATGTGATCTGGGCTGGTGTAAGAAACTGAGATTTCTCTGTATTTATTTATTGGCCGTTTAATCTTTTGGATGTTTTGATGTTTTTCACTTGGTCTGCTTCTCTCTCCTCCAATTAATTTCTAAAGGCTTTGAGGCAAGTATTTCAGCTTTAACGCTGCCTCTTTTCCTTGAGATTAGTTTATTGTGTTTGCCATCAGGAGGGTGTGATATTTCTTCTGGATATATGCCGTGTGATGGTCACCAGCTGTTGATGCATTGTGAATGTCAGTCACTTCATCTTAACCAGCTTTGACACCTGCAGGATAAGGAATATTAGTATCCGAGAAGGCAGCTGCTGTTGCTAGAGTTGTGCATTAAGCATTTCGCACATTTATCTCTTCATGAACTGGTAATAAAAACCTCTTGCAGCATTTTGGCTTTTACTGTTGAATATACGAGAATATCTTCGGCTAAGTCACATGCTAATTTTTAAAATTCCTTCCTTGAGGAGGGCATTAAAACGATATTTCTTTTTTCAGTAAGCAGTTTTGCTGTCTCCTGCGAAAATTTGTTTTCAAATCTGTCCAAATTTATTTTCAGTTTTGTTTCACATCCGTTCCTTATTCTTGTTGTCTTTCATGAAGTGAAATCTGGACACTTTTAAAGACTGATCAGCTTCTCCAACGGGTATTCCGTTTGTAAATTTTGTTTCATATCTTCCTCTCAAATGGCCCTTCCAGTATTTTTAGTCTTGAGTTATCACACTCTAAATACGTAGGTCAACTTGAAATGTGAAGAAAAATTATTTAAACTCTTCGAAGCTACAGAAATTGTGGCTATTCGAGGTACCGGAATCGTAAACCTTAAATAACTGCTAATTTGCTTTTACAATAAGAATATTTAAAATAGCGAAGAAATATTATCCATTTTTTTGCATGTACATGTATATCCACACTGAAACTAAAAACTTCACGGTACTTGCACATTTTGAACTCAGGAAGGGTTGAATGTTTGGCAGGTATCATCCGAACATTAATACACAGAATGTGAAAAATACTGCCCTTACAGATGTATACAGATCAAAGCTCGCCTGCTGCGCAGTTTCCCACACAGTGCAGTAACAAAAGTGTCTGTCTGACGGCGAAACAAGGACAGCAGAGCTGTCCGGTGTGCCGGCTGTCCGAGACTACCGTACATTCCTCTACGTAAGTATAATTACTAGTGGGCTTTAAATTACAGATTAATACAGATTTTTCACGACTATTTTTTTACTTTATTCCTAAAATACTGATCCAGAACGCTTCAGTAAAATCATTATGAATGGAGAATGTAGCCGAGTTAGTACTTCGAAACACTGGACTGCAGTAATTCGAAAAACAGGATGACTTATTATGACATTTAAATCCCTTGAAATTCTAATATGTTTCAATAGGCAATCGCAGCTATAGCATCGGATCCAATACACATAGCAACGCTTTGCTGAAATCACATGGACCGCGTTTTAATTTAATCGGATCTAACAGGAAATGAAAATACGGCGAAAGAATATAAAAAGTGTATTTATTGTAAGCCCTGAGGTATGTACTGTGTTTAGCGGGGCTGTGAAAACCTAAATTTAAATACTCAGTTTTATATGGATCTGAGTCGTGTATTCTGCCGGAAATTCGATGTAGTGCAGTCATTTGCCGTAATTCATATTTTCAATTATTCTCCATAATGATGCACTGACAAGTGCTGTTAGAATCTGTAGACTACTCGTATTCCTGTTTGTTCTCCGTGATCATCACAGCTAGTGTGTACTGTTGTAGTTGTCTTGTGTGTATTGTTGTCATCTTATGTGCATTTGTTGTACTGTGTGTGCATTGCTGTTTTTTTTTGTACTTTAGATGCCGGACTGCTGGCTAGAAGTCAGTATTCGGAAGGTCCTGCGACCGGCCATCTCGACACAGGTTTTCTTGGTTTCCCTGTGTCTATAAGCAAA
>Ga0123352_10004172_pt1 | contig 21199 bp, 21 predicted proteins | sample TergutLab28metaG_FD_89700 | JGI IMG/M metagenome (GOLD analysis project Ga0123352, IMG submission 89700) | Labiotermes labralis P1 segment gut microbial communities from Petit-Saut dam, French Guiana - Lab288 P1 | ecosystem: Host-associated > Arthropoda: Insects > Digestive system > Gut ...
AACGCTAGGCTCAAGCAAGGCGCCGTCAGGCCAATTACCCTCTCATTGTAGCTTGGGCGTAAAGATGGAACGAGGCGTGGCTGGCGGCCACGCCTCATACCGTGTTCCATTGTAGCAAGCAAGGTGGCTGCTGTAGCACCCACACGCTTGGTCAGGCTTCACCCGACACCCTTTTTGCCGTTTTGCAAGATTAAGCCTGACGGCTGTGTCACGCTTTTGCGTGAAGGTGCGGTGCGTATTCAGGAACAACTCATGATGTAGAGAGGTTTGTTAAGCTAATAGAACTGAGTGGCCAGCAATGGTCGCTTTTCTTTTTGGTCAACAAAAAATAGAGCTACCCAAAACTGGATAGCCCTTGTGTAAGCAAGAATCAGGCGGGGCGACACTCCCGCATCTCCTAACAATGGGCGACGGCTGCCCGTTCCGTCCTCAAATTCTTGCTAACATTATTGTGTAGTACTAATACTATTATATTCAATTAGGTAGGCTCTGTCAACCTTTTTAGTGTGCCTTTTTCTATGAAGTTTAACACACGCTGCTTATTCAGAACATATATGGAACGAGCGAAGTGTTGCCCCTTTGTCGATACCCTTACGGCCACCTTGACAAACTCACCATCAACCTGAAATTCTTTCACATACTCAATTGAGCCATCCTTTGGGTTTTGCCCAACATATTCAGGCGCAGCGATAATTTCTCTTATGTAGACGCCATATTTTACATAGTCGTCCGGGTGGGATGACAGCATGTGGTCAATATTTGTTTTACCTATGTAGATTGGTGTATCTGGGGCAACGCTGAGATTTAGCGCGAATATTACATCTGCTGATATTTTGCCTACTTTCCCTATGCTCACAACCGCACCAACTTTCTGTATATCATTATACATGCTGGTGGAATAGTTGGCAAGCATACCCTGATTACTTTTTACTTGCATATTTACTTGCATACTTTCGGGATATTGCCAGTTTTAGCGGGATAAAACAGGATTAGGCGAAAAACACAAAACCCCCGCAAGTCCGCTATTATGCGGATTTGCGGGGGTTTTGCTTGGTCTGAGTGACAGGAGTTGAACCTGCGGCCTCTACCACCCCAAGGTAGCGCGCTACCAATCTGCGCCACACCCAGACACCAATGCACAGATGATTATAGCATATCCTCTGGCAAAACGCAATAGGGCAAATTCAAAATAATTACCCACCTGGGTACAGAAAATTCACAATGCTAAAAAATATGGCCCCTTCATCTTTAACATTCACCGACCCCCAGACACATAACAAAAGCAAAAGCACTAGGGCTATCCGCCTGAGCCACTGGACTGGGCCCACGATCCAGAGCTTGCAGCGCCCACACCGACAAAAAAGTACTTGAAAGGCTTTACACCATATTGGCACCCTGCTATAATCAGAGAAAGCATTTTAGATGCAATGGGGCGCTTGCGCGGCCCTGTGATGGGTAAAATAAATCTCAGGAAGGTGCGTTATGGACTCTACACGTCTGGTAGAGCGCTTTTGCCGGTATGTCTCCTGCGATAGCGAATCTGGAAATGAACAGCGATTCTGCGAACTTATCGAGTCCGAGCTAAGGGCCCTTGGCTTGAACGTCAAAAGAGACGAGGTGGGCAACAAGTGCGGCTCAAACGGCTGGAACGTCTACGCCTGCCTGCCCGGGCAAGGTGAACCGATCTTGTTTTCAGCTCATATGGACACTGTTTCTCCGGGAATAGGCATCAAGCCGGTTCTTAGAGACGGCGTAATATACTCATCAGGAGACACTATATTGGCCGCCGATGACAAAGCCGGCATAGCCGCAATCATGGAAGCCCTCGAGATTATAAAGGAGACCAGCGCTGTCCACCGCCCGGTAGAAGTGCTCTTCACTGTCTGCGAGGAGGTAGGTCTTCTGGGCGCCAAATACGCCGACTACTCTAATATCAAAAGCAAACAAGCTGTGGTCTTGGACTCCGGCGCGCCGGGCAGCATGGTCAACAATGCCCCGGCAAAGGTTGAGCTATCGGTGGAAATCACCGGCAGAGCCGCACACGCAGCCGTAGACCCAGACAAAGGAATAAACGCTGTCAAAGCTGCTGCAGCAGCCATAGCGCGGATTCCAAGCGGAGTTGTGGACGACTACACCGTGATGAACGTCGCCAACTTCCTTTCACCAGGCAAAAGCAACGTTGTTCCCGAAAAAGCCAACTTCAACATTGACTTGCGCTCATTCGACACTAATATACTAGAAGAGCACATACTGCAGGTCGATTCCATGCTAAAGTCAGCTTGCCAGGAGATAGGCGCGACTTACAAGCTAGAGGTCGACCGCCAGTTCGACATCTTGTTTATTCCGCCAGAAAACCCACTCATCGCCCGGCTGCAGGAAGTGTATGCCTCCCTCGGTGTGCCCTCAAGTATTGAGAAAACATATGGTGGCGCGGACTCCACTTGGCTGTTTTATAACGGGCTCGACGCTATAAACATCGGCACCGGCATGACCGACGTCCACTCCACCGGGGAGCATATCGCCCTTCGCGACCTTGAGATGCTCACAAAGGTTACACTTGAAATGATGAGGCCGGCGTAGGCTGCTGTTTAGCTACCTGTTCCAAACAAACTCGGCTACTATTTCGTGCTGTGTAGTATCTACACGGGTTCTTGGTGGGGGATTAGGCGCCAACTCAGGGAGATTACCCACCAATAATAGAGCTTGAAATACCGACTCATCGGTTTGAAATGTTTCTATATCATCTGCCAATTCTATAGCTACCGGTTCTACATCACTCATCGGTTCATCGGCTTGCAATGTTCCTATACCAGCAATCGGCTCTACGTCATATGCCAGCTCATCTTCAGCCATGAACTCGATTAGCCATGTGTCGATACTTACGTTTTTGCGTATCCTATAGAGCTCTGCTCCTAAAGGCATGTAGTGTGATAAGCATGCGGATAAACTTGTTGAACCATAGGGTGAAATTACCTTTGAAATATCTGGGAAATAAATAGGTATTTCAAGCTCCATCATCGGTACTTGCCACCATTGACCGTTGACATATGCTTCAAGGGTGTAGTGAAATCCATAAGTAAGCGGCAAACCACTATCGTTTTGGATAGTGACAGTTGCCGAGGTTGGTGTCACGTCGGTAACAATCATATGCACTTGGTTTTCCAACTCCGGATAAGTTTGTAGAAACGGCGCAGGTGAAAGCTCTTCAAGCGGGGGTGCATTGGCCTCTGAACTGCAAGCAGCAAATAAAAGGAGCGCTAGAATAGCGAATGACATGAGTATTCCTTGTTTCTTCATAACCATCTCACCTTTCATTATTAGCCTACTATATAAGACATAAAAAATCAATAGTCTAGGTAAACAGCAAATGGCAGGATTATTTGCATATTTAAAGATAAAGAAGTCGCCGAAATATTTTCTATAATGTTGTGGAACGGCACAGATTCTAACCCTATCATCCACAATAGGGTTTTTGCGCTCTCTATGGGCAAGTATACACCAGAAAGTAAAACGACCTAATGGCATCCTGCCATTAGGTCGTTCTCTTGCAAAGGGCGCTAACACCCCCTGCACCTACAAGCTATCGCCAAAATCCTCGGTGAATTTTTTCATCAGCGTCTCGGGCCAGCCTCCGATCGAGTCGAGCTTGCCGATAAAGAACCGGAGCAGTTTAGGCTCGTCGGTAAACTTGAGTCCGCCTATCAGCTTACGATTTTCGTACAGCCAGGCCACCCGGTCAGCAACAAATTGAATCTGAGAGAGTGTAAACACCCGCCTCGGGATAGCCAGACGAACCAGTTCCATTTCGGCCAAACGCTCACTGCCATCGGGGTTGCGCTGCTCGCTAAGCGTGCCGCGCTCCATACCCCGCACACCGCTGGCGATGTACAGCGCTGCAGCCAACGCGCCGGCCGGGTACTCTTCCTGTGTAATGTGCTCGCAGAATTCCCGTGCATCAATGTGGCAGCCGAGCCCACCGTAAGGCGTCACCACAGGCACGCCCTTGGCCTGTAATTCCCTCGCCAGTGCCGCGACAAAAATCGGCGTCTGGCTTATAACGTCCATATCCATCGTTTCCATTAGGCCTACAGCAGTCGCTTCCATATCCCGCGTGGACATACCACCGTAAGTCATAAAGCCCTCGTAGAGCGGCACTAGCTCCCGCATTCTTGAGAACATGCCATCATCTGAGGTAAGGATTCCACCACCGCGAGAAGATCCCAGCTTCCGCGCGGAGAAGTAGATAACATCCATCAGCCGCCCAATTTCCCGGGTGATTTCAACTATGTCGACATTCGCGAATTCCTTCTCGCGCGTCTTAATAAAGTACAGGTTGTCCGCCAGAAGGCTTGCGTCAAAGACCAGCTTTATCCCCTCGGCGCGACAGATTCGCGAAGTCTCGCGGATATTCTCCATCGAAACGGGCTGACCACCAACAAGGTTCGTCCCCGCCTCAATGCGCACAAAGCAGATGTTTTCTTTGCCCAGCCGCTTTATCTCGCCCTTCAGCTTGTCAATATCCATGTTACCTTTGAAGGGCAACTCACTTTTTACCTTGAGCCCCTCGTCAATTATAATCTCCTCAACAGCGCCACCCATAAGCGTAATATGCGCTTTTGTGGTGGTAAAGTGGTAGTTCATAAGGGCGGTCGTGCCCGGAGTGACAAGGATGCGGGATATGATATGCTCGCAGGCGCGCCCTTGGTGAGCAGGCAGAAAATACTTCATGCCGAACACTTCCTGCAGAACCGCCTCCAGCCGGAAGTAGGTCTCCGAGCCCGCGTAGCTCTCGTCCGCCTGCATCATGGCGGCGAACTGTTTGTCGCTCATCGCGTTTGTGCCGCTGTCTGTCAGCATATCCAGGAAGACATCGCGGTTTTTAAGCAGGAATGTATTGAACCCTGCCTCCCGCATTTTCTCCAGCCGCACATCTGCCGGCGGCAGGTTAAGCTTTTGCACGATACGGGCTTTGTGCATTTCCAGCGGGATAGTCTCCCCCGAGCGGAACTTTACGTTGGACATAATAACCATTCTCCTTTGCGATTTGTTATAGTCAGCTAAGCTGACTATACGGCTCATGGAGAAACAAAAAAATCGCCCATGAGCAAGTAAAATCTTGCCCAAGGACGAGAGAAATTTCCCGCGGTACCACCTTGGTTGCAGCTCCACTGGGGCGAAGCCGCCGCTTTATACGGGGTCCGACAACCCCTGCCCCTTTAACGGAGGACATTCCGGGAAACCCTTACTAAGAGCGGCGTCATAGGGCGGCAACTGCGCTATTGGGGGTACCAGCTCCAGAGTGTATATTGTATATCCGCCAGCACCTGCTTGCACCACCCGCAGTATCTCTAGTGCCCGGACAAAATCTCCGAGCTGCTGAACTTGGATATTTTTCTCTCTTTCACAGCTTTGCGAGCATTATATCAGAAAAATTCGAGCTTGTAAATATGTTTACTGCATTTTTTGGCTTGCCTATTTGCGCAGCTTAAGCGAAATACCCTTCACATCTGCCACATCTTGGAATATACGTGCTGCTATTGCGGCCTTTTCTTTAGCGCAGTCGACCGCCTTCGTTTGCGCTTCGATCTGCGCCATAACGCTCTCGACATCCTCGAGTTCAAGCAAGTTAACCGCCAGACAGAAAAAACTTTTGCGGCGCCCATCGTTATAGTTTTCTAGCAGACCTTCCAATATTTGCACTTTGGTATTGAGCTCGGCTTCGTATGCTTCCAGCCCGATACGCTTGGCCTTTTCCATATCTTTAAACTGGTTCTTGTGCGTGATGAACGAGTCAGTTGCGTCAACACCGTCATACTTCTCACATGGAAAATCATCGCACAGGAAGCAATATTCGAGGCCTTTACGCTGGCAGCACGACAATACCCCACACGGCGGGTGCACCAGTGAAAAACCTTCGCCCGCACAGCCGGGGCATCTAGACTGGCCTTCGGTGTGGTAGCGTGGACAGAGCCCACAATTGAGCCCGCAGGCCGCGAAGAGAGGGTTGCTTCTCACCTTGTATTCCATAATATCTCCTTAACACGACATGTTTTCATATCGATGCGACCATCGGGCAGGAAAACCACGCCCTCTGCCTCTAACAGCGACTTGCGGATGTCCGCGTATAGCCCGCCCGCAATTGAACCGTCTGCCATCACAACCCGCTGCCAGGGCAGATGACCCGGGCAACACCGCATAGCCCAGCCGACCTGCCTCGCCCCACGTGGGCTGCCTAGCATAAGGGCTATTTGGCCGTACGACATCACTTTGCCATGCGGTATCCGCTCTACAACGGCGTATACTTGCTTGAAGAACGGGTTCATGTTACGCCTCTCCCGGGTCTGGGTCGCTATCCAGCGTAATAAAGTAATCGTAAAGCGGCATAAGAAACCGGTAGCCATCGGCAACGCGGTCAGCCAGCGCAGGAGAAAATAACTCCACTCCGTTCTCTTGCCGGTGAATCAGCGAAAAAGACTTCCTATTATACCAAGCGGATGTCCTTGGAGACGGCGCTTCTTTTTTGCGTTTATACTCGTCCCCGTCAAGTATAAACTCATCTTGTCTTTCCAGCGGAGCAATAAGCTTTTCGAATTTCTTCGGGTCACGGTCGATACGTGCCCGGAATTTCGCCATTGTTATAGGCTTCGCCTGATAATATCCCAGGCCATAGCTCCATCTATCAGGGGCCAGTTCAAACCAGAATACCGGTGTAGCCATCCACTCTTCGCTGGGCTTTTCGATAGAAAACCACAGATTGCACCTGTACGGTTCGCCATCGCGCACACGCCTGGCGTCTTTATAAATCCGCGACACCTTGTGTATAAATCCGTGCCTAGCCCACTCCCCTGTTATCCGCTCAAACACTTCCCGGCCAAGTAACTTCATCGGAGCCTGAAAATCCTGCCGAAACTTCTCTTTGTTCGCTTCAAACCAAGCCTTATTATTGTTAAGGCGAAGATTCCACATAAAATCGATAGTTTCTGAGGAAAAGCCACTAAACATTTTGACCGTCCCTTCCCTAATGAAGTGTGCCATAAGTCCGCTTATTGTATTTGCTAGGCATATCTTCTTGTGCCCCATTGCACTATGTTTTTCAGTATACACAATTGCGCCATTAAACACAACATAAATAGCAGCTATATTCAGCCCGATTGCGACATGCTATCCACAAAAAATCTTGCTGCGTTGACGTAACTGCGATGCTTTGCTAAAATGGCTTATAATGAAGGCGTCATATATTAGGAGGGCTGGCCACTATGAACGAAATCATCCGCAAGCGTAAATCCATCCGAAAATTTGATCTCACGCCACTGGATTTCCATGCACTCGAAAAAATAAAGGCGCAACTTAAGCTTCTCAAACCACTGTACCCGAGGATTCGCTACTCTATTGACATCGCCGACAAAACCAAAGGCCTCTTTAATATCAAGGCTCCACACTATCTGGTTTTCAGCAGCGAGGATAAAGACGGAGCCAGTGAGAATATCGGATTTATTGGGCAGCAACTTGATTTATTCCTTGCAGGGTCTGGGCTTGGCTCATGTTGGCTGGGCGCATCAAAGCCGAGCGAGAAAGAGCCTTCTAATCTGCTGCACGTTATCTGCATAGGTTTTGGGAAGCCGGCCGAGCCTCTATACCGCGAGATTGCCGAGTTCAAGCGCAAACCGCTTTCCGAAGTCAGCGAGGGCGAAGACGAACGGCTAGAAGCAGCACGCCTCGCGCCCAGTGGAATGAATGCGCAAAACTGGTTCTTCATCGCGGAGGATAACAAAATCCACTGCTATCGCAAGAAGCTAAACCCACTAAAGGCACTCGTGCTTGACAGGCTTAGCTGCATTGACATGGGCATCGCAATCTGCCACATTGCCGAAGAAAACGACAATTTCCTCTTTGAGAAAGAAACTGGAGCGCCAGAGCGCAAAGGGCTCATCTATATGGGAACTTGTAAATAGAAAATATCTTCGGCCCTTTTATAAATATTGCAATTAAGCGGGGGTGTTTATACTGAATATAAACCTAGGCGCGTCAGAGAAAAAGTGGCAGGTATACGGTGCTGCTATGATTACCGTTCTGTTGTGGGGGAGCGCCTTTCCCGCAATTAGGTATACCCTTCGTGTTTACAGCCCTGAGGCACTCATGCTATTCAGGTTTTTGCTGGCCTCGATAACCTTAATCGCCATTGGCGCCGCCAAAAAAATCAGGCTGCCAAAGCCAAAAGACCTGCCCATGTTTGCCTTGGGCGGGTTCGTTGGGGTCTTCTTGTATATGCTCTTTTCCAAAAACGGCGCTGTATACACTGAGGCCGGAATCGGCAGCTTTATCGTTTCATCCTCTCCGGTCTTTGTTCTGGTGTTGGCTACCCTACTCTTGAGAGAAAAAGTGCGCAGAGCTTGCTGGGTTGGCGTAATCGTCAGCTTTGTAGGGCTTGTTGTCATTATGCTAAGCCAGGCTACAGGACTGGTACCGGACATTGGCGTGCTTTTCTTCCTGCTGGCCACCATCGCCACCAGTTTGCACAGCATAATTCAGCGCAAGCTTACCCGATCGTACACGGCTATCGAAGCCACTACATACTCGATTATCTTCGCAACACTTTTCATGCTGATATACTCGCCCGCCCTCATCAGGGAGATTCCCGGCACCAGCTTGAGCACAAACTTACTGGCGGCTTACCTAGGTATCTTCCCGGCGGCGATTGCTTACCTGTCTTGGGGCTGGGCGATTGCCAAGGCCGAAAAGACCGCGTATGTCACTGTGTTTATCTACTTAATCCCGCTTATCGCGTCGGCTTTGGCGTATTTTTGGCTGGGCGAGACGCTCTCTCTCCTTGCTCTTCTGGGCGGAGCCGTGGTTATCGCGGGTATGGTCATAACCAACGTTACAAACAAAAAATAATGCAATATGCGCAAAATCGAAAGACAACGGACAGAGCGGCGCTTGCCACCTCTGTCCGTTGTCTTTCTTCCGCTATTCTCGCTAATCCCGTACCCCGGCCATCAACGGACCGAGCACCTCGCGCGATGCGTTTTTGCGCTCAACTATCCCCATGATTTCGCCGTCGTATACAACCAAGATTCTGTCGGAAAGCTCGATAAGCTCATCTAGTTCGGTGGACACCATCAGTACGGCAGTGCCCATATCCCTTTGCTCCACAATCTGCTGCTGAATGTACTTGGTAGCGCCGATGTCCAGACCCCTGGAAGGGTGCACGGCTATCAGCAAATCTGGGGTTCGCTCAAGCTCCCGCCCAACTACAAGCTTTTGCTGGTTGCCGCCTGAAAGATTTTTTGCAAGTTCCTTTATTCCGGGCGTCTTTACGCCAAAGCTTTTGATGATGCTCTCACTTTGCTCTGCTATCCACTTCCAGCGCAGGAACCCTCGTGATGAGTATTTTTCCTGCTTATAACTCACAAGAATCAGGTTTTCATCCAAGGTCATCGGCCCGACCATTCCATATTTATGCCTGTCTTCGGGAATATGCGATACCTTCAGCCCGAGTATCTGCCCCGGGTTTAGGCCGGCTGTGTCGGTCCCGTTAATGACAATTTTGCCAGAGGTAGCCTCCCGCAGCCCTGTAATGCACTGCACCATCTCGGACTGCCCGTTGCCGTCGACACCACAGATACCCAATATTTCGCCGCCGTAAAGATCAAAGGTCATATTCTTGACTGCCGGCAGCCCCCGGTCGTTGTCGACGCAAAGGTTTTCGACTTCAAGTCTTTTGTCGCGCAGCTCGACCGGCTTTGTTGTGGTCTCCAGCTCAACCTCACGGCCCACCATCAGAGAAGCCAGCTGCTGCCTATCCTTAACCTCGGCTATATCCACAGTTGCTGCGACTTCCCCAAGCCGGAGCACCGTGCACCTGTCGCATATCTTCATGATCTCGTTAAGCTTGTGGCTGATGAATATAACGGTGTGTCCCTCGTCTGTCAGTTGGCGCATCATATCGAACAAACTGTCGATCTCGCCGGGAGTCAGCACAGCAGTAGGTTCGTCAAGTATCAGCAGCTTAGCCTTACGGTAGAGTGCCTTGAGTATCTCAAGCCGCTGCTGCTGCCCGACCGAGAGCTGCTCGACCTTTAACCACGGGTCGATCTCCATGTTGTACTTTTTGCCCAGCTCGGTAAACTCCTTAGCTGCCGCCTTTAGGTCAAGCACTTCCTTGTTTTCCTTAAGGCCCAGTACAACGTTTTCGATAACGCTGAGCACCGGGATCAGCATAAAGTGTTGGTGCACCATGCCGATTCCGAGGGCTATCGCATGCCTGGAGTCCACTATGTTCACAAGCTCTCCGTCAAAGTAAACGTCACCCTCATAGCTGTCAAACATGCCGTATAGGCAGTTCATCAGCGTGGATTTTCCCGCGCCGTTCTCGCCCAGCAGGGCGTGAATCTCTCCCTTTTCGACATACAGATTTACGTCCTTATTCGCGACAACCGGCCCAAAGGTTTTGGTAATGTTCTTCATCTGCAAAACATATTCAGCCATAGCGCGCACCCCCTAATCCTTTCTGTACGGAACGGCGCTACACGCCGGTTTGTTGCTGCGCTTAGCGAAGAAGCAGAGGGCAACTATCGTTATTACGTATGGCAGCATGTTCATAAACTGCGAGAATCCAATTCCCACCGGCGTCATAAGCAGCCGGAATTTCAGTGCATCCGAAGCACCAAAGAGCAGCGAAGCAACAAGCACCGTGCCGGGGCTGTAGTTGCCGAAGACAACAACCGCCAGCGCCATAAATCCGCCACCCGCCACCATGTTTTCCACAAACATAGAGAGCTGACCCATAGAGATAAACGACCCCGCAAGACCCGACATAATCCCGCTGAACACAATTGCACCGTAACGCATCTTAAACACATTAATTCCAACGGTGTCGCAGGCTTTTGGGTGCTCGCCAACCGCACGTATTTTCAGCCCTATGTTGGTTTTGTACAGCACAAACCACGACAGCGGAACCGCCAGAAGTGCAAAGTATACAAGCAGCGGCCAGTTGAACAAAGCAGGCCCGGCAACGGGAATTTGCGAAAGACCAGGAATCGCGTAGCTAGGGTAGGACGTAACCCGCACGCCATTCAAAATAAGCCGATTTAAAGTCACAGTAAGCCCGGCGGCAAAGATGTTCAATGAGAATCCCACAACCACCTGGCTTGAGCGCAGTGTCACCGTAAAGAAGGCAAATAGCAAGCCCAGCAGCGCGCCGCCAGCCATAGCAAAAACCGCGCCCACAAGAGATGACTCAAACATCAGCGAGCCGATGCAGCCCAGCAGCGCACCCGAAAGCATAATGCCCTCTGTACCTATGTTTACTATACCCGAGCGCTCGCTAAAAACTAGACCCAGCGCAGCAATAAGCAGCGGGGTCGCTGTGCGCATGGTGGCCGCGAGAAAGTTTACAGTAAACTCAAGCATCGCTCTCACCTCCGGCTTGCTTTTTGGGCAGTAGCAGCTTCCCGGTTCTGCCAAAATAGATAAACAACTCGCGGCTTACTGCAAAGACAATAATCATACCCTGTATGATCAATATCGCCGCCGCCGGAACTTGAGCCATAAGCTGCATCCTGATACCGCCGGCATTTAGCGCGCCGAAGAATACACCGGACACAAGTATTCCAATCGGATGACATCCGCCCAGCAGAGCTACCGCAATGCCACTGAACCCGAAGTTGTTCGAGAACCCTTCAGTCAGGAAGGGCTGCAGACCGATAACGTTTACTACCCCGCCAAGTCCGGCAACACCACCGGCAAGAGAAATCGCCAGCAAACCGTTAGTGCCGATATTCATGCCGCTGTATCGTCCGGCGTTGGGGTTAAGCCCCACCACCCGCATCTCGTACCCTTTGGTGGTCTTCCACATGAAGATATAATAGACAACAACCGCTATAAGCGCAAAGAACAGCCCCAAGTGCAGCCGTGTCTGCGGCAGTAAGATGGGAAGCCTGACCGCCTCGACAACCGCAGTCATTCTCGGGGCCGCGCCTGGGGTCATATCTCTAAACGGCTCGGTAGTTACGGCAAAGCTCAAAAACTCAAACGCTATGTAATTGAGCATGATGGTTGTAATAAGTTCACTTGCGCCAAAGCGCATTTTCAGCGCACCGGCAATCAGCCCCCAGAGCGCACCGCCTATAAAGCCGCACGCAAGCACAAACAAAATGTGCAACCCGCCCGGCAGAACCTCAAAACGCGCACCCACAAAAGCGCCAAAAATAGCGCCCATATGCAGCTGCCCTTCGGCGCCCAGGTTTATCAGGCCGCACTTATATGCAATCGAGTAGCTCACCGCGGTAAAGATAAGCGGCGTGGTCTGAACCAGCGTCTCGGAAAACGAGTGAATATTCCCGAACGCGCCATTAAATAGGCTGCGATAAGCGAATGCCGCATCGTAGCCTATAGCGGTGATAAAAATCGCACCGAGTATAAGCGCCACCAATATAGAAAGTACCGGGAACCCTATACTTTTTGAGTACTGCACTGCCTTGCTGTTCATACACACCTCCAGCTTTCCCAGCGCCGCCTGCATCCGAATATTCTATAAAGGCCCCTGAAAGGTTGTGCCAATCAGGGGCCTCTAGGAACCTGTATTCAATACTCGAACTGCCTACGCCGGGGCGTAGGCAATTCTCGTTATTGAACACAGGTTCTGCAGGCTGCGATGAAGTCTCAGCTAGTTTTTACAGGCCGCGATCAATATATATATTGCCCGCGCGCATTTCGTCCATAACTTGCTCAAGTCTCGAGATAACTTCAGGGTCAACGCCATCTATCCAGTCTTGGGCGTACACAACACCTCTAGCTACACCGTGGGCTTCAACTTCGGTCGGCCACTGGCCGCTCACAAACATCTCCCACACTGCGTCGTAAACATATGCGTTGTCCCTCATAATAGTTGCAATTACATTGCCCGGAGCCATAATTACATGTCCAGGGCCGGTGCCAACGGTCATTACGCCACGCTCTTCAACAGCTTCTACAACACCTACACCGGCTGCGTCAGCCATGGGAACAACAATGTCAGCACCGCTTTCTATCATCGAAATCGCGGTTTCTTTTGCTGTGTTTACATCGTGGAAGTTGCCGGTGTTAACGCGAATCGCCTCTACGTTGGTACCGAAGTGCTCGTTTACATAGTCAACGCCCTGCTGGAAGCCGAGCGAGCCGATTATAATCGGAGTTATATCCTGTCCGCCCACAAAGCCGACAGTGCCTGTCTCGGTCGAAAGAGCTGCAATAACGCCGGCCAGGAAGCCCTGCTCCTCATTGGGAACGCGCACAGAGATAAAGTTGTCGGACATAATTGTCCCGTTGAGCTGGATAAACATGGTATCCGGGAAATCCTGTGTCAGCGGGAAGCAAAGGTCTTGGTACCCATTCGTGGTCAAGAAGATTAAGTCAAAGCCTTCAGCTGCAAACGCACGCATGGCTTCAACAGAATCGGCGTCGCTGATATTTTCAACAAAGCTGATCTCCGCGCCACGAGCCTCAATCCTTCTCAGTCCGTTATACTGGGTTTCGTTCCAAGCACCGTCGTTTATCGGTCCGCTAAAAATTGCCGCAACCCTTATACCTGCCGCAGCCTCGTCTATCTCCACATCCGCGCCATCAGCAGGGGTTTCCGCAGGCGCGGCAGGGGCCGCCGGGGTAGCGGTTTGTCCGCCACACGCGGCAAACACACCTACAATTAATGTCAGTACCAACAGAGCAGCAAAAAATTTTCTCTTCATAATATCTATCTCCTTAGCTGTGTTATTTATCCGAAGGGTTCCAAAACCCATCGTGACATTTCATGAACTCGGGCTCGAGCTCGAGTATCGGGCCTATAATTCCCATGGACTTCTGGCCGCTCGCGAATACTACTCGCACCGGCAGGTTAAGCGTTGGGTTGCGGCTATCGTCACCTGTAGCCTTTTTTAGCTCGCTCTCCCGCCCAATATAGACAAGCCTGCCCAGGTTTCCCCAGTACATAGAACCGGCACACATAGCGCAAGGTTCAGCACAGCTGTACATAGTCAGCTTGGCCATTTCGTCTTTAGAATATGCCTGCGAGGCCTTCCGCATGAGGAGCGCCTCGGCATGCGCGGTACAATCTCCGCCGCGCGATGTCTCTTCGTTGCCCTGCTCCATCAGGATATTTCCGTCCGCATCCGCCAAAAGACACCCGAACGGGTTATTGCCACTTTCTCTAGCCTCGCGACAGATTTCTATCACACGGTGCAACAGCGGAATCTCATACTCTTTTAGGTCGGATAAACTACAAACTTGCTCTTCGTACTCGACTTCAAATTTTTTCTTAGGCATATAACTCACCCACATCCATAGAATGATATGATATTATCAATCTTACTTCGGTTTGTCAATGCTTCAAGGCTTGCTTGCGAAATTTGTAAAAAAATGTTAATGTCTGTAACCACTGTGAGTAATCTAACCATTGGGGTGATATCCGTCGGGTCAGCTGCTCTTCATAATTAGCCAGGGCCACGACAAGTTTCCAGTCGTGGCCCTGGCTAATATTAGGCGGTATACTATAGGCTTATTGACCGCGGGCGCAAATCAAAAAGTATGTCTACACAAAACATATATCCATAGAGCACATCACTTAGTTGCCTTGTTGTTGATTCTTATTCAATTAGCCCATCCAATAACTTTTTAATATTCCTCACTGTCTCGGCATTGACAAAATGCTCAATCTTTTCAACCTGCTCCAACTCGTTTTTCGATTTATTGATATAGCATAAAAAACTGTGAAGTGTATCATGCCTAAAAACTAGATATTTTCCAAGCTCGTCACCGGCATCTGTCAGGGTTATGTAGCTATACTTTTCCGACAAAACTAGACCTTGTTTTTTAAGGTTGCCCACCATTTTTGTCGCGGATGAGGGCTTGACATTCAATCTTTCGGCAAGTGTGCTGATCCTCACAGCTTCGCCACCCGTGTGGATTCTGTGAATCATTTCCAAATAATCTTCCATGGACGACGTGATTGCGTTGCCTTCAATCAGAGCGTATCCTTTTAGGGTATAAAACTTATCGTTTTCCGGCATAGTTCTTCTCCTTCCCCGGGGACAAAAAAGTGTAGCACATCGAAAATGGTTCGCATACATTAGCGTAGGGAAAATATCTTTCCTTGCGCTAATTTTATTATCGGAGGGCCGGAATTATGTTTATGCCTATTTTGTCTGGACTTATTGTGTCGGTGGACGCGTTTTTCATCGGGCTTTCACTGGGGCTGCAGAAGAGATGCAAATTTTTATATCTCGCCATAATCAACACGTTTTTGTTTGTGCTTTGCATCCTCGGCTTTTTGATTGCAGGGCGCGTTTATGAGCTAATACCGTTTGAGCCCGACTATATCGTAGGGTTTTCGTTTATCGCGCTCGGGCTTTGGTGTATTTTGCATTTCTTTATATCTGAGCACATTAAGAAGCGCAAGGGGACTGCGGAAGAAGTTAATGTCTCGCTTAAAACGATTATCCTTGTGGGGCTAGTGATGAGCGTTGAGGCAATGCTCATCACGATGGGGATTACATTTATCTTCCTTCCGGGCTCGACTTTTCTTATTCCTATCGCTGTGGCGCTTGCCCACTTTGGATATTCCGCGCTGTCATTTTATTTGGCCAGGACCAGACATGTGAATAGAATTCCCGTTGTTGTAAGCCATGTTATTTCCGGGCTTGCGCTTATTACATACGGGTTGATGGCGCTCTTCGTAGAGCTCGGGATATAGCAATTTGTGCACGGAAAGCATTATAACAGACTAAATATCGCACCCTGCTCCCGACAATCTCCGTGGCGGCTTCGCGTTCCCACTTTCTGGGAACGCGATTTGTTTTGCCACTCAGGCCTGCAAAGACTAGCAATTTATAAAAATGCAATATCTCAGGATATTTTCTCACCAACATCTTGCTTTTTCCTGGTTTTCGTGTATAATTATACTGCGTAGCGATAAAAAACACTGCAAAGGAGCAGGTGCATATGAACAATTTAGGCGGCTTTACTCCCCGGACAAAGGACGTTGTTAAGTTCGCGGTTATGTCGGCTATCGGCGTGTTCTTGTTTATGGCGCTTTTACCGGATGGCGAGGCTCGAAACATTCCGCTTGGGTTTGCCATAAACTGGCTTGGACTTAACCTCAACGCTATCGAAGTCGGCGGCTTTGGCTTTCTTTTCATACTTGCCGCTATAGTTATCTCGATTTCGTTTTTGGGCTCGGTGGTGGCATATCTGGCAAAACCCGCCTTTATCATGGAAAGCGAAAAACTCAAAGGGCTGTTCCTCTGCAATGCAGTTTACTTTATCAGCAAAGCTATCGGCTTTGTTCTGGTATGGATGGTATTTTTCAATGTCGGCCCTGACTGGATTATCGGCTGGGAAGGCGCAACCCTGATGATGGACCTGATTGCCGGAGGCGGCTCTGGGTCCAACCTTATGTCTATCTTCATCATCCTCGGGCTGGCGATCCCCCTTCTTACCGACTTCGGCATAATGGAGTTCTTGGGAATGCTTATCCGCAAAGTTGTTCGCAAGCTCTTCACTTTGCCGGGGCGCTCTTCGATTGACCTTTTGGGTTCGTGGTTCTCGTCCTCCGCCGCAAGCGTAATAATCACCCGCGACCAACACGAGAAAGGTTATTACACCGGCCGCGAAGCCGCAGCTATCTGCGTAAACTTCACTCTGGTCTCCTTGCCGTTTACATTCGTAGTCGCAGACAGGCTAAGCCTCGTCTCCTACTTCCTGACCTTCTATCTCATAATCTGCATAACAACAATTCTTCTGGCCGTTATAATGCCCCGCATCTGGCCTCTCAACAGAATTAAGGACGAATATCTGCCCAACGTAGGCAAACAACTCGATGAGGACGTTCCTCCCAACACCTCCACATTTAGCCTGGCTGTCAAGCAGGCCAGCCATCGGGCAAGCCTAACCGGCCCCGCCGATGTAATCAAGTCCGGTATGTCTAACTGGCTCAACATCTTTATGGACCTTATCCCGGTTATTCTCGCATGGGGAACCATCGCGATGATTATCGAAGCGCAAACCCCCATATTCGGCTGGATTTCAACGCCTTTTGCCTGGTACATGTCTATCTTCAACATTCAAGGCGCTTTTGAATACGCCCACACAGCTATCGTCGGGTTCATTGACATGTTCCTGCCGGCAATCCTGCTGGGCGGCCCGATGGTAGACGGAGTACGGGTTCCCACCGCTGTTCTCGAAACCCGCTTTATCCTCGGTGCGCTGTCCATCGTGCAGATCATCTATCTGGCCGAGACCGGCATACTCATCCTCAAGTCCAAGATTCCGCTGCATATCGGTCACCTAGCGATACTCTTCCTGATGCGGACTGTCTTTGCTCTGCCGGTGATCGTGCTGCTTACCAGGCTGTTGCTTAGAGTCTAAAAAAGGTATTCTACTAGCTGCATAGCAAAGAGCCACCCTCTATCTTGGAGGGTGGCTCTATTAGCTGTTCACCGATTAAAGCTTCCCGAGTTCCGCCGCAGCCGGCATAGAGCTCTGCGCCCCAGGCCGGGTAACTACAATTGACGCAACTCTCTGCGCAAAATCTGCACAGGCTCGCACGCTTTCCCCTCGCGCTAAACCAAGGGCAAAAGCCGCCAGAAAGCTATCCCCTGCTGCTGTGGTGTCAACAGCTTTTACAGGCAGCGCCGGCATGTAAAACGCCTCCTTGCCGCTCTCGTGGCAGAAGACGCCCCGCTCGCCCAAGCTGACTATCACATTCTTGCACCCACGGACCAGCAGCTGCTGAGCGCCTTTTTGGTGCTCGCCGGTGGGACAACCGGTCAGCAATTCGAGCTCGGTCTCGTTGGGCTTTACATAGTCGATGTTGGCGAGCAGCTCGCCGGGCAGATCTGGCACTGCCGGCGCAGGGTCCAATATGACAGTTTTGCCGAGGCTACCGGCCAGACAAGCCGCATGGCAGACTGTCTCTATAGGAATTTCCAATTGCATAATTACTATGTCCGCGCGCTCTATTACAGGGCGCATCGAGTCGATGTAGGCGGCGTCCACACAGCTGTTGGCCCCGGACAAAACAACTATCGAGTTGTCACCTCGGCTATTCAGGACTATCCAGGCTTGGCCGGTAGGCTCTGTGGGTACCCGCATTACATTCTCAACATTTACGCCATTCTCCCGCAAACTTCGCAGCAGAAAATCACCGGCAGCATCTGCCCCAACAGCCCCCAGCATTGTTACATCTCCGCCTAGTTTAGCCACTGCCAAGGCCTGGTTTGCGCCCTTGCCACCGCCAAACTGGCCGCCATACCTAGCAAGCACAGTCTCACCGGTTGCCGGTATACGGTCTGCTTTGGCCACAATATCCAAGTTGAGGCTGCCGATTACCAGAATCTTCTTCAGCTCGCTCACCCCTCCAGCTATTCTTGTAGGGGCGTGCACCCAGCGTCCGCGTTTAAATGTGCGGACGCTAGGTGCGTACCCCTACGATCATCACTCCGGTTATTAGAGTATTCCAAGAGCTATCTGCATCATGCCGGTAAAGCTCTTTTCTCTGTCCTGCGAGGTGGTCTGTTCCCAGGTTACCAGGCTGTCGGAGATTGTCAGCAAGCAAGCCGCGTTTTTGCCCAAGGCCTTCGCGTTGTGGAATAGGGCAAAGCCCTCCATCTCCACTGCAACGCAGCCTTGCCGGTCGCGTATTCCGTGCCAGTATGGCGGGTCTTCACCCTGCCAGGGCTGGCGGTAAAATACATCGCAGGAGTGTATCGCCCCGGTGCGCAATGGCAAGCCAAGCTTTTGCGCGCTCTCACTGAGCCGCTTATTTAGCCCCTCGCTCGGGTAAGCAAGCTTTTCGTCGTTCCCACTCATGGTATGGGCATACGAACTCTCAGTCCAAGCGCTGGTGGCCAACACCACGTCATATAGGTTTAAGTCGGCAAGATACGCGCCGGCCGAGCCCATCCGGATAATATTCTCCACACCGTACTCGGTGAAAAGCTCGTGTGAGTAAATACCTATCGACGGCATACCCATACCGCTGCCCATAACAGACACCGGTTTGCCCTTATAGGTTCCGGTGTAACCCAGCATTCCGCGCACCTGGGTTACTATTTCGGGGCCATCTAGGTAGGTTTCCGCAATTTTTTTTGCTCGCAGCGGATCACCCGGCATCAGCACAGTTTTTGCTATCCTGCCAATTTCTGCGGAAATATGTGGGGTAGGCATACGCTAACAGCTCCTTTATTTTAGGTGTAATATAATAAGGAACGGGGCGCTCGGGTGTGCGCCCCGTATGTTTTTTCGGCTAAGCTACGGCCTTACGCTATCCCGCAGAGCAGGCACGTCAACCGCATTCGCACCGAACGCACTACCTACGGTAACAGTACCGTTCTGAACGTCTTCGAGCGCCTGCAGAGTGATTTGTTGGACTTCGGCAGGGGTTGTCATGAAGTTTTTGTCGGTAACAATACCCACGCCATTCATGTCGAGGCCCAGCCAAATCTCCTCGCCCCAGTGGGTTTTGCCCGCATAGAGTTCTTCAAATACCCAGATAAGCGACTCTCCGATATTCTTGAGCCCGGAAGTCAGCGTTATGCCGGCCAGCGGGGCTTGCACGCCTGTGAAGGTTGCCTCTTGATCTGAGTCCACACCGATAAACCAAGCACCGTGGTCATACGCGGCTTCAGCTGCACCGTTGCCGGAAAGCCCGGCCACACCCCAGATAATATCCACGTTATTTTGGGCTATCATGGCAGTGGCCAGCTCGCTTGCCGTGGCAGTGTCAACAAAGCTGTTAACATAGCGCACGTCTACGTGGATTTCGGGGTCAACACTTAACGCGCCCTGGATATAGCCTACCAGGAAGTCATTAATAACCGGGCCGTCTTCCCCGCCGACAAAGCCGATTACCCTATCTTCGTTAATGTTGGGGAAGTCTGTCTGTGTTGTCATAGCCGCCGCGAACGCGCCTATAATAAAGCCCATATCGTTTTGCCGGTAGTTAAGGCTGACCACGTTGGGCTCATTTACCACGGCATCGTAAATTACATACATCTGGTTTGGGAACTGCGGCGCTATCTCCGCCAAGAAGGCGTCCATCTGCCAAGTGCCCACCACAACGACGTCAAACTCACCCATCTCGGACACTTCTATAAGGGTGTCCCGCCATCTGGGCTGGTCAGCGTCGGTTCCGCCCAGCTCTATAGTCCTGTACTCGATTATCCCGCGCCGTGCAAGCTCTACAAGACCGGACTCGGCCGAGTCAAAAAAGGACGCGTCTCCCAGGTTGCCATTTACAAGGCTGACAACGCTGAATGGCCTATCTCCGGATGGGGCATCGGCGCCGGCGTCACCGGCTGAGGCAGCTGGCGTGGGGGCCTGTGGAGCTGATGTCTGTCCCCCGCCGCACCCGGCAAGGATAAGAGCAAGGGCCATTATGGTCACTATCAATGTCAGGGATATTCTCTTCACTGTAAGGCCTCCTAATTAATTTTAATATCTGCTCATCAGGTCTTTGATATGCCGAATAAACGTCTTTCGATCTACAGTTTGCACTAAAAATCCGACCTTGTCAAGCTGTTTGTCGCTGTAGCAATCGGTCACTGTTCTGCCGCGGGTCAGCAGCCCCCGGGTCTCCACCCCGATAAAGCACTCTTCATAAGTGAAGTAGCTTTCATTCGCCGCGAAAAGCAGGGCCACCGGGTCGTGGAGAGGCACACCTTTACCGCCCGCGTAAGCCGCCGCAATGTCGTAGTAGCCAAACATCAGTATCTCCCGGAAGAACTTCGCTTCCGGCGAACCAAAGCAGCCGATCTCGCCCAGCTCTTCTTCGGTAATATAGCCCTGGTGGGTCAGATCAAGCGGGCAAAGATAGAATGGTATACCGCTTGTAAACACCCGCCGGGCGGCTTCAGGGTCAACGTAGATGTTGAACTCGGCTGCCGCGGTGGTGTTGCCCGCCAGGAATGCTCCGCCCATTATCACAATCCGGGAGATAAGCCCGGGCAGCTCCGGGTATTTGGCCAGAGCTACAGCAATATTGGTCAGCGGGCCTACCGCGATTATTTCCAGGGTACCTGGGTTTTCCTTTGCCAAACGATAGATTAAATCCCAAGCCGGCTCGGTTTGAACCGCCCCAATTTGTACGGACTGTACAAGAAACGCCCCCCGAGTAGGGGAAAAGATTACGCAGACTGGCGCCGCAACTCAAGCGGCGTCAGTTTTGTCT
>Ga0123352_10004178_pt1 | contig 21194 bp, 4 predicted proteins | sample TergutLab28metaG_FD_89700 | JGI IMG/M metagenome (GOLD analysis project Ga0123352, IMG submission 89700) | Labiotermes labralis P1 segment gut microbial communities from Petit-Saut dam, French Guiana - Lab288 P1 | ecosystem: Host-associated > Arthropoda: Insects > Digestive system > Gut ...
CATGAAATAACTCAACAAATAAGTCGCAAGCTCCTGAGGATGGATGTATTAACATTCGAAACATGTTGAGCATTAAATAATGAAATAATAAAGCAAGTGACATCAAGCTGGTCTATCTTTATTCAATATAAGGTTATATTTATTTGTAAGTTAGAAAGACTGTTAGAGTCTTATTTTTACGCAGCGTACATTGGTAATTCCGTACCGACGTTTCGGGACAACCTATCTGTTCCATCTTCAAGCGTCGAGGTTCTACTTTCTTCTTGGACTACTTGACCATTGACGAAGGGACGGATAGGTTTTTCCGAAATGTCGGTACGGAATTACTAATCTACGCTGCGTAAGATCCCAGAAGAGCGCAGATCTCACCTTTACCGCGGCGGAAGCCTGAAATCACGCACAGAATCGAAACTCCTAAAACTACGCGTACTGCACCTTCGTTTAAAACATTAAAGAAGACGCTTTATACACTTTGAGATTCATGTTACTTCCTACGACAGATTAAGAATTTAAAGAGATTTAATAAAAGGGAATAAGTGTACCCAGTTGTTCTGATCACTGTACCACAGAATGAGGCGGTCAAGGCCAGAGCCTTTCTTGAAGGGACGTTGAACTTTTTACGTAGTCTGTTTACTTTTGAAACGGAACATTCCGAAAGCTGGCTGTGTTTCCGTCGTCAGGTCTGCTAGCGAGATCCGGATGGAACACCATGGAGGTCCATCTTGATCTCGCTAGCAGACAGCATAAACTTTATGGCAAATACCTATTGCCGTGTATACAGTACTTGACTCCTGATGATGGACAGTAAACCTGTCCGAAACACGTAGAGTTCCATACCAAAATAAATTCGAGAATTATGCATCTCGTTGGTTTTTATTATAAGAATCGATATCACATGTTCGTCACAAATCTTTGGACTTAGAAACGCCTTTCTTATTCTCGAGAAGTAAAAGAGATATAGAAGAACAGCCCCATTGAGTGTAAACCCCCACTAGATCTGCAGTATTTTCGTGCCTTTGCATGTTGTATATGTTGAGGGGAAGCCAGTACTGATGTGGAAATGCACAGCTTCCTTATTCCTCCAACCACGAATCTGGCTTTATACGGATGGCCCTTTCGAAAGAACAGCTTATAAGATTTGTAATCTTTTCATAACTCTGCATGTTATGAATTGAAGAGTGGAATCTAGTGCGGACGTGGAGAAACATACCTCCTTTACTTCCTCGCAAAAAATAAATATAAATAAAATTAAAAAAATAAATATAAAAATAAAATAAAAATTAAAAACGAAAATAAAATAAAATAAAAATGTAGCTTCATATGGCCGACCGCACAGTAAAAATACCACTCATAAAATTTGCAGTCTTTTCTTTTATTACGGATGTCGCACAGACTGACCACGAGACGCATTACGACTGGGATCAGGACTAAGGGAATAACCGCAGCCGATCAGATGAATCGACCGATACAATAGAATCGCTCAGGTTCATTTTCTGCAAGTAGGTCTAATTACAAGTAACTTCATCTGCATTGAAAATATGTTGCTAACTGGGGATTGTGTTCTCATCCAGTCTCAGGACCGTTAGTCAAAATCTGGTAGCAGAATTTCCAAAATTGTTTCGATAAGTTGGATGGTTGGAAGGACGGACGGATTGTAGCATATCTAATTAGAGTGTACAGCCGCAGCAGAAGCAGTCTTGAAATGATGATCTGTTGGATGATTTAAAAAAATGGAAACAAAGCAGCCATGGTGCATTTAAGGTATTCTCTGTGGCGAACGAATAAAATCATGAGAAACCCCAGGGGGGTTAGCGGCGTCTCCGCCGCGATTCGAACCGGCTACCTTCCAAATACACGTTAGAAACGTTGCTGTTTGACTATCTTCGCAGACAGATGTGCCAAGTGTTATTTGTTACGGGCAGGAAATAAAAAGGGAAACATCAGCCTACTGCCTGCATTGTTACAGCTGAGTAGTCACTCACGTCATTCAAACATTCCCCATTAAACCGGATATCAGCCCTACATCACCCTCAGAATCCTGAACCTTACCTCCAGTGGGACACGAATACATAGGGAAATCACGTTCCAAGAAATTTATACCTTAAGCTTTTTACGCAGACAACACAAACAACGGATGGAGTCCACATATGTTACACGTAGGTGCAACGAATAACAAACCTGTGGTTACTACGGGCAACAGCGATTCTGCAAACAGTATCACTCTTCCAGATCAGAGCGTGTGTTCATGGCTTCAGCCAGACTTAACTGTTAAGATGCATCCAGCAGTGGAACTGTTCCGATTCCATGTGCATCTAGTATTAAAACTTCGTACCGGTAAAAGGCAAGACCGTTTGTTTGTGGGTTATTCAACGACGTTGCATCAAATAAACACCTTATTATCCAACTTACGCACAAATATATAATTCGTAGACACAATTAAAATTATAAAATATTTAAAAATGCTCCAACATGTTTCGGATCACAAAGGATTCATCATTAGGGAGCAGTGTACAGTACATGACTAAAATTACAAGAATGGTTCTATCGTGTCTGTTGACATGGACATGGTCGGTGTTATGGCAGCATATTCTGACTAATTAAATAAAATAAGGGCGGTCGGCTTACATACCACGTGACTTACCTAACATTCCGTAGACAGCGTCTTCCTATACAGTGAACTGTACACACACACACAAAGGGGTAAGTCCTATGTTATATTTCTTGTATAGTTGTTTTTCTTTCTATTTCATGTTGCTTGGGCTGTCAATCTGTTTCTAAAACAGACCGCCCCTATTTTATTTAATTACAGTCACAATATGCTGCCATAACACCGACCTTGTCCATGACAACGGACATGATAGAACCATTCTTGTAATTTCAGCCAAGTACTGTACAAGGCTCCATTATGATGGATCCTTTGTGAAACATGTTGGAGAACTTTTATATACTTTGTAATCTTAATTGTATCTACGAATTATATATTTGTGCATAAGTTGGATAATAAAGTGTTTATATGTCACCGATGCACGGTGCAAACATGAAGACGCTACACCAAATTTAGTAACTAAAGATCGGAGGAATTCTGGAGATTTTTACGTACAGTGTCTTGTCAACTGAAAGTAATGTCGGTCATTCTATAGTCAGTTCGCTATTTCATCACGTGACTATCAGCTTCTCGTAAGACATTTCGAAATACGCAATGTCTCGCTTTCATGTCATCCGTAACCGTAAAAATTCATTCCAAGTGTAATTTTTCCACATCAATCATGCTCAGATTATCAGCAAATGTTACAAAGTTTTAGACTTACAGATTTAACGTATAAATTCACTTTGTGAGACTCTGCAGATGGTTGTCTTAAAGCATCCAGGATGTCAGAAACAGTGAGTGTTTACTGATAATGCGACACTCACAAAAGCTAAGCAGGAAAGAAGGGCCGGCTTAAAATCGACGTACGTACAGTTCTCAGAAGGATAGCATTGAAACCAGTCGAATTTGCGACACAAATTTCAGTACAACCAGCCCCACTCTTAGGCCCTAGTTGTGTTCCTGAAAAACCGGGAGAAAGTACAAAAAGGCGTAAGTCCAAAATGACCCTCCCATCAGAAATAAGGGGATAGAGCAATAGATCGCAGCCGGCCCAATTGGCGTAAGCCGAAAAGGAGAGAGTGGTGTAAACTTGCCCGGAGCGTTAAAAACGAGGGTTGGGTGTACATCACATCCAATCGACGCATTCGTGTTTGGACTAATACTGCAAAGTCTAAATCGGCAGTCTTCGTGGCCAGTTCAATGCCAGTTTCTCTCGAAGTATGTAAAAACATTTCTGAGTTCTGTAACTGATGATGAAAACTTCGCAGTCCTCGAGATGGGAGGCGTAGATTGAGTAAATCTGGCTCAAGATAAACAGCTACGGGACTCTTGTGAACAAGGTAATTAACTTCCGGATTCCACGAAGTGCGGCGAATTTCTTGAATACCCGAGGAAGTGTTAGCTTTTCAGGAAGGAATCTACCCCCTGTAGTTAGTTAATTACTTGCATGTTCATTCTGTGCATTGAATATTGAATTGTGAACTGATTTAATCAATTAAAACTAATGCAGCATTATGGTTTAATAAAACGTACAGATTAAACCTGCACATTCGATAAGCATGATCGTGTTGCTGTACGTTTTAACAATAGTGCTGTAAACTCCCTGAGGATGGCAACTGTGCCGAACTATGTAGGAGCCAATTCATAGTGAAATACATAATATATAGAACTGTGCATTTTTTACTTTTTCTGTAATATACATGTGGAAGAAGAACCAACAAGATGCACTTTTTTATTAGTGATTTAATTCAAATATATTGTCTTCGACATGTTTCGAACAACTAAGTGTTCATCATCAGGAAGAGTGTACAAGCAGCTCTACGGTATTGTATCATGCTGAAATTATAATAAAATTGTGTGAACTGTCTAGGTATAAAATATTAAATTCATACAATGTTCCTAAAAGTGATGCATTCCTGATGACGAACACTTAGTTGTTCGAAACATGTCGAAGACAATATAATTGAATTAAATTATTAATGAAAAAAATGCACATCTTCTTGGTTCTTCTCACAAACTGTCCATTTGTTGGTGCTAGTACAGTTTGTAGTTGGTTAGTTAGTTGGTTTGGTTAGTAACAACCATTTCGAGAAGAATGAGATGGGCTGGGCATGTGGCGCGTATGGATGAGGAGAGGGGGGTGCATTGGGTCTTGGTGGGGAAACCGGAGGCAAGGAGACCACTGGGGAGACCTAGGCGTAGGTGGGTGGATAATATTAGGATGGATCGCCAGGAGTTAGGATGTGGGTATATGGACTGGATTGGGCTGGCCCAGGATGGACAGGTGGCGGACGCTTGTGAGTGCGGTAACGAACCTTCAGGTTCCGTGAGATGCGGGGAATTTCTTGACTAGTTGCAAACCAGTTAGCTTCTCAAGAAGGTACTCTGCACCATGGAGTAAGTAAGTAAGTAAGTAACAACCATTGCAGTGTAAGGATGCCGTACGCTATATCGCAACACCGACCCGTATCCTAAGTAGCCCCACCAACAGAACGGTCTGGAAGGTTATCGGTTTGCGTGTGGACATCTGTGAGCTATCAGGGCGCGGTCAGATCTATCACTAATAAACATTTAAGTTTACAGAGATCTCCAGCGGAGCTACTGGATTATTTGACACGTGGGGTGTGTTTATGAGATACAGTTCAGATTGTACTGGGGCTGAAGGAGAAGTAACTTATTCATACCAAACACGTGACGGCTACGTGGGCTCTGCCATATCCCGATCTTGTAACCTTATATGATATTTCACACCGCACACTTGCTTCTTTCCCTTGAAATTGTAACCCTGAATAGTTTATCGCTCTTATCGAAATTTCTGGGCTAGTTTTGCCTTAATAATAGTGATAACCCTGATTTTTACGACAGGCCTAATTACAACAGACTGCATATAAGATTACACACGACAGTGCAGGGAAACAAATGTACCGCACCTTAGTATTTTGTATCTTCCGTGTATAACTTCATTATTTATTAGAAGACAACCAAACAGATTTGTTAGGCTATATATATGCTTGATTATACAATGTACTTTCCACAACGTGTTTCGGATCGGACTAAGCCATCATCAGGGAGACCTAAGTCAAGCAAATATGTACGATACATATGTTACCATTAAAGAGTGCATCTGATGCATCTCTCCGCGTAAAAGATATTTCGGTTCTAGGCACGGAATTGGCAGTAGAGAACATAAAAATAGTAGGCGTAATAGGTTTATTTGATATATTTAGTTATTCTAAAATATTCATACGAACGCAAAACTAAATGTTAATATTGCATTTGCATTCAAGCATTCGCAGGATTTCGCCAATCATTATGACAGCATTCAATATCGTAAGGTGGAATATCAAGCATATTTTAGGAGTTAAAATTTTAATTATTAACATTTTTATGTAAGAAAAGGACAAATGTTGAACTCGCCAATCTTTATCTTGTACCACAATGTATTGTACACGTAGCGATACAAGAGTTTCACGCTCTAACGAGAATGTATACTCATGTACCCTGTATAGCCCCTTGATTGTACCGTCTGATGATTACTCAATCAGAGCCGAGAGATTTCCGAGAAAATATGATGTAAAATAATAACATGTCTGCATTTATACATGTATTGCGTAACAGTGTATTTTGCTGGTCTATAATAAGTAATAAATGTACTGCATACTGGTTATGTTCTATTCAGTGGCGCTGCAGGGCAGTGCGGTCCAAAGCCTTCCGTTTTCCGGGTTTATGAAAGTTATTGTTCTACGCGTTGAAGCTTATTGGGCGAGGCTGTTAGCACCTAGACAATGTAACGTCGATGGACGACGAATGTTAACACAACACACTGGTGTAATGACGATTACAGAGAAACGCCCGAGTAATCTGAGAACGTCCTGCAGCGTACCGGCAATTCCGTCTAGCCAAATCCCGCATGGAATGCTCCGGGATATAACACCGAGCCCCTGCAGTGAGAAGACGGTGACTAGCTGCCTGAGCGGCACTGTTAGAAACTAGCTGCACATGTACGTATTTGGTAGTCCCTCTGGATGGGGGATCGGCCCGTCGCGAGGTCCGTACTTACTAACGATAACATGAGTACAGAGAAAAGGCAGACGTACATCCATGCCCTCTGTCGGACTCGAAACAAATATCCCAGTATTAAAGAGGTAGAAGACTACACACTTTAGACCATGTAGCTTCTGTAATCGGCGCCACATAATGATAAAGGACATGAAATTAAGAGAGAAGTTTTATTTCCATCAAGGCCAGTGGTTATCTAGGCTAAGAAAGCGGCGAAGTCTGCGACTGATGAACACATGGCTACGGCCGAATACCAACACGTCTTGTTTGAACGAGCAGTTCGGTTACTCGGCACATAACCATGGGAACGCGCATCGTCAACGGTCAAGCAGCCGGCTGCTTGACCGTTGTCGATGGGTGTTACGTTGTCCCGAAACGTCAGTACGGAATTACCATTCTAGGATGCGTCACATCCGGAAGAGCGAAGATCTCATTCAGGCCGTGGTGGTAGCCTGAAATGACATACAGTCGTATTGTTCAATATCGCATTCACAAGATTCCGACAGACTAGTAGGATTCCACGTACCTACATTTACGTTCCCTCATTGCACACAGGAGTCCCACGCACTTAAGCCTCTAGCTCTGTTACGTCATTTTTAATCCAAATTCGCTCTGACTTCACGCGCTGATTAGCAAATTACAAAATATCAGTTAGGATCTGACAGTCCAAGGATTCGCCCCGCGATTCTAATACTGGTTTCATTTTCCAAGCTTCTCCAGCTGACCCAGGCACACACCCAGCAGCGCTGCCCACAAGTAATTTAAGTCCAGATGCGGTTTTCTCCCTCCTACAACTCAGCCTTGTTCAACCTTGATAATTATCACGCGTGATAAATGTCCAGTATAAAACCGCACAACATTAAGGCGTAGACGTTAATGTTCTTCTCTGATTACGACTTGTTTGTTCGCCTGTGTATTGTCAGTTTGCACATCACCATTCTTCGTTGAAGAGTTTTTTATTTTAAACCCCAAGAAACTTCGAACTCGGGGTCTTGAAGCCTATTTTCTTCAATATTATCTCCTTCTACTTCACTGAAACAGCATCGGTTCTTTATTATCCGTATCAGAAAATTAAAAATCACAAAGTGAAATACTGTTTGGTGGCGTGATGTTCAAAACAAGTTTTATGATCATTCCCTATGAGAAAGAAACATAGGTCAAGAAAATCTGTTACCATGCTGCGAGCTACAACATTTACTTACAAAATCCTTAAACTATAAAATGTCCTCCGGTTTACTTTCATTACCCTCGTCCTAGCTTTGGCTACAGAAGTTTGTTCGGGCCAAACAGCTACAACGACTTTATAAAACAAAATACTGAGAAAAGGTCTGCCAAGCTGTTGATCTAATCATTCTACATATTCAGTGAAGCCTATTTATACAAAATCTGAGTTGAAGCATTTGTCAGAGAATAATAAATTGAAATGCCAGACTTCTTATCTGAAAACGTGTTTGCCTCCAGTAACACGCCAATTAGAGGGAACCCGTGTAGCTCATTTGACAAGTGTCAAGCTACTGTGGGGTAACAAGCCTGTTAGCACGGGCCAACAATTTGTCGTCGGTCGGGTAAAATTGATTGCACAGTCACTGGTTACGTGGCTCTCCTGCGACAGAAATGTTTTTTGTTTTACCAATATTTGTGTAAGATGTACACACTTAGTGACGTGTAAAACACTGAGGCTCTGTCAGACACGAAAATGAATCGCCCGAGAGAAACCTAAGACGGTATGCTGTCCTTTAAACGGTTCTTTCGACAGACGATAATGTAAGTTACGTTAAAGTAATATTTGTACGAATTATTCCATCTATTTGGGTATAAAAGTTTCAAAACCATAAATTCTGTGCCTTATAGGATAAAATACAACATTGACAATGCCCATTACAGACGTTAATTTTGTAACTTTTAAAACAAAATTGCTTCGTAAGAGATATTAAAGTGATTTACCTCACACCAATACCAAACGCCAAGTTTCTAAAGCTTATTATTTACGTGCATAAAAATCTATGTTACATATAAATGTGTGACGTCAATTTTACACATTTAAATTGTTGAAAAGATACATCTTACAATTTCTTATTTTCGAATACCTTTACCAGAATTCCAGAACCTTGTGTTACATAACACCAACGAAACCAAAAAATGCATATAGAAATTTAAGAGTATCGTGTATTATAAACACAGTAAGCCTCCTACACGTACATGTTTCGGTCACTCTTGTGACCATCCTCAGGTAGATGTCTACAAAGGTTACATTACCAAAACTTCAAGGACGAATGCAAATGTAAAAGAGTTAAAATGCAAATGTAAGAGAGTTAAAATGTAAATTTAAAAGAGTTAAAAGGCCAGTTAGGTTCGTATATATGACTTTCGCACCGGCGCCATGATCTCGTTTATGACAATCAGGAATTGAAATTAGGATAGCTTGAATATAAAAAACGATATTTATACCAAGTCCGATGGAAATTAATTCTTAAAAGCTAAAAACCAGTGAGGGTATACAAAGGTGCGGAAATGGACGAACGGATGGAGAAACGCGAAAGTACATATACATACGTCTGTCTATCCGTATAACGGGGTTATGAATGCCGGATAAGAGATAGTACTACACCAGTACTTTGTTCACACAATAATTCGGTCGTATATGCATTACTGCCTTGTCGTGTCCTATTCCAGTCCACTCACATGCGAATTCTGAAAATTTCTCTCCAAAGATATTCTCATATGGTTCAACGATTTCCGGCGTATAATTACCTTCTCCTGTTTCTTCACAGATTCCAGTTATGTAACAACGCCACTCCTGTAAACATTACGGGAACTTTTATCGAACTGTTACTGTTGAACTGCTGACTTCCGAAACGTCTTCAGTCTCACTTAGACCGAAAATTCATATACAGTTATGGTACAGGAGTAAGTAGGCTATGGGGTGCGAAAAAGTGGGAGGGGTTGAAGGTGGAGGTCGCCTATTGGAATTTTGCTTGCGAAACGAACGAAGGAATGCGGAGCCCCGACAGTTACCACATCAAGATCAACAAATATCAGTTCTGTAACCTTTTGCACTTTCTCGGGAAAAGCACCTACACATGTCTGAAGAGCGTGTCACGTTTATAACTACAGGAAAATTAAGGAAGTCTAGCATTTTGTGGCCAGCACTCCAATTTCCTAGGCAGGAAGACACTGTCTCGAATGTGGGTAAGGACATTGGTTTTACATCAAACGGTACTATATGAGGGAGGGCACACAGCTTCTGTATAGTTAGTAACAATATCATTTCTGCTCGACAGGCTTCCTGTGTCTATGAACCAGGACTATATTTTGTTGCTCACAGCCTTTTGTAACACAGACTCTACAGTCCAACTGAAATTAAATTTTACGGTAGCCACATTTATAACAGCTGCTCTTGTCGTAGTAAATGTGCCGTTTTCTGGATTTCCTCTACCAGGAATATCATTCTAATATGTTGCAAGTAATTTTCAGTTGGTAATGTTACTTCTATAATAATAATAATATTAATAATAATAAACAATTTTAATCGACATGACAAAACTTTTATGAATAAGAAAACAAAGAACACCATTTTGATAGACATAGCTGTCCCAAATACACACAATCTCGCCAAAACAATAACTGACAAACAAAACAAGTACCAAGAACTGGCGAATGAAATATGTGCTATGTGGAAGCAAAAGGCGGCACAATTCATCCTGATAGTAATATCATCTACGGGAATAATTACAAAGTCACTATCACAAAGTCTAACAAGACTTAACTTGCACCCCAATACATATACACAACTGCAAAAATCTGTAATTCTTGGCACATGTTCAATTGTAAGAAACTTTTTAAACTACAAATAAGATCACCGAGCCTAATTCTGTTGATTACTACATCCCAGGATAGGTGAATATTTCCCAGCCAAAGCTGAGAAGTTAGAAATTCGATAACAATAATAATAACAACAAAAATAAAAGAAATGTTAAGTAGGTTTTATTGTCGATTCAAGCACGAGAAGTATGATTTTTGCAAGATGCTTTAATGCTTTTTATTTCTTTGTGACGAAACAGGTCTCCATTTGAAGGGCTATTCAACTTGTGATTTGTACACGTCGACAAATGAGTCAATAGGCCTATGACTTTCAAATCAATAGCATCCAGCTTATTCCAGTCACAGCCATTGTAAAACTTTAACAGAAAAATGAAGTATTTTCCGAATGACCGACGGAAGAATTTCTGAAGGCAGAATATCAGAAAGGTTCTGTAGTTGAGGCATCCCCGTTGTGTATGTAACAATGAAAATACAAATTAAGGTAAAGTAAGTCAAAACACGACTAGTTTTATTGGATGTTAATTAAACGACATGTTTCGGCCTACTTGGCCATCATCAGGTTGCAAAGTTCTACGAGACTAAATATTGTTTGTGTGTGGCGGATGTTGAGATCTCATCACCTGGCCAAAAAATTATATATGAGATATAAACTGTGTGTGAGCAGGTATGGTGGTGGGCCCACCGCCGTACCTACTCACACACAGTTTATATCTCGGTTGTTGTCGTCCATTTAACGACTTCCTTTTTGTCAAGAAATGCTTAATGACCTCTTCAGAATGAAAATTTATCTCTTCTTCAGGCACTTAACGACGCTTCGAAATAAGTATGCAATTTATGGAGTAAACACCTCTTCATCCTAAACATCCAGTGAAAGTTGGACTTGAGTTACCACCAACCACTGACCGCTCATTAACTACATACAGGTTCTTCGCAACCGACTCACTCAGATACACACTCAGAGACGACTAAATGACAACTGCAAGTCCGAAGTAGTGTCCCAGCTGAGGCAATGGCGGACAAGTCTCCATATGTTTGGAAATATCTTTCCCTTTGCAGCCACCGACCCCCACAAACCGGTCACTCTAGAGCTTGCGGAGTACTAGCGGTAGACATTATGCTTATGTTATTTTAAGCACTGCTGCCATTCACTGAAGTTCGCAAAAAGGAACACTGCCTAAACTGAAAGAAAGGCAACTAGCAGCGTAGAATAGTAACTAACTTCGTTACTATTCCTTGAGCAGCTCACTACCCTTATAGGGCAAAATACTGGCACTTTGAAATGTTCTGTCAACTAATACTAAACGCTACATAATACAGACTTCCTACACAGACGAAGTAAATTCTTCACTTTTTTTAATTATATCAAATTCTGGAACGTCCCAACGTAATTAACAGCGGAAGTTAAACACGTAACTCTATAATTAATCACTACAGCTAAAAATACAGTCGCTACAGGACACAGATTACAGATTAGCAGGAAAAAGAGTTCTAAGCTTTCACAACAGGGATTTATAACTCCTACCTGTTTGAGCTTCAACAGAGGAAGGTGAGCAGAGTGTGGGGAGTAATCCCGAGAATTTACTTTGGTGGGCCGATGTAGACATAGGAGACCATCTTTATATTGGGGCACTAATTAACCGCAGGCGAAGTGGAAGCAAGCTTTAACTTTGTCCACAACATCAAGTATTGTGTTACGGGCAAAACTGTGTGTCGCACAAAGGGAGATTACGGGCTCGAATTATAAAGGCCGGCTAGAATATGGATCGGTGAGTACAGTTGCTTCTGTGAACGATCACCATGCCACGAGGAGGTGCAGGGGACATGGAGGTATTCTCGTAACACTCTAGGCCTCGACTATAGACTACATTAAATAAACGGCGAGCATAATTTTATTTTTACAACACAAATAACAACAGAGTTACAATAAATATTAAAAGTATGAGCCATGCATTGTGGACAATATCCATCTCCCTCATGATAGCAAGCTCCTGTGATTTTTTTAAGGGGGCTAACCCGTTGTGTATAGTCAATTATTTATTGTATTAGTATCGTCAATATACAACTTATGCAAAGACCAGATATATTGGTACAACTGGGTTCTATCTGGCGACATGTTTCGGCCGTTAAACGGCCATCTTCAGGCCAACAAAGAATAGTATTGTTAAAATACAGTCAAATTGTTTACAAACAATTTGACTGTACCTTAACAATACTATTCTTTGTTGGCCTGATGATGGCCATTTAACTGCCGAAACATGTCGCCAGATAAAAAGCAGCTGTACTAATACATCTGGTCTTTGTTTATGTTGTATATTGACGGTACTAATACAATAAATAAGCTCTTGTGAGCCATGCCGAAATCTGTGGATCCATACAAGTTGAGAAATTTATTGGCCTGCTCGTAACTATCTGCCGATCGGAGACACTCTACAACACAGTGACAGTTAACAAATGATAATGGAAGTATTACGCCTTTCGTTGCTGCTTGGAAGTTACTGAATGCCTTGGAAACACTACTTTATCAGTATAAAAATTATGTAAATAATTTTGAACACGCTGTAGTATCAGACATATGTGTAAGAAGTGATTTCTTGAAGGACACAAAAGAGGAATTTGCAGTTACATTAAGACTGGGTACTGTAGTGACCCTAGAAAGACACAAGGGCTTTGAGAAAATTACATCTGAATTATGTCAACAGCCCTGTGCTAGCCGGATTCTAAGAGATTAAGGCAACGTTGTTACTGATGAATTTTAAAAAGTTGAAAAAGTCGAGCTTCTTTTCAGACTTGTTTCCTTGTTGCTGTACGTAGTGGCACTGCAAGGCTGATCTGTACAGCTAATAACATACATCGATACTTAATTAGCATTTCAAGTGTAGAGGTGACAAGCAATATACTTACATGAAGGTAACATATTTAACTGTAAATATTAGCCATTCTTAAAAGAACGCTAAAGGTCTAACTTAAAGTCACAGTTTCTTATTTCTAGAAGTAACCAGGTGTAAATACAGTCAATAAGACATTCCGCAGAGACCGGAGGAAGAATAAACGTGGACGTGATTCTGACGCACTTTAATACTATTTGAAGACAACACGGTATCGTCATTCCTGGAGACTCCAGTTGGTCTCCGAGAGAGTGGTCCTACGGCTACAATCTGGCAATACTTGACGGAAGCAAAATGTGTCTGTCGAAACATATTGCAACTTTAACGAATAGCACGTGTGGGCCCGGTAGCTCAGTCGGCATAGCGACTGACTACGGGCTGGACGGTCCGGAAACGAATCCCGGTGGGGACGGGATTTTCCACCCGTCCAGACCGGCCCTGGGGCCCACCCAACCTCCTGTACAATGGCTACCGGGTCTTTCCAGGGGGTAGAGGCGGCCGGGGGGTGGGGCTGACCCCTCACCCCCTTCTAGAGTGCCGAGGTCCTTGACAGAGTAGAGCTATACCTCTTCTCACCCTAAGGGCCTTCGTGGCCTATCAAAAGGGTGAAAACCTGCCTACAAATAGCACGTACGTGAATTCTTAGTGTGTAGACAGTTTAGAAATCATTCAACGATTAAATTTAATTGAATTACTTGCACATTTAAAGATTACGCATGGCTATAAATACTAGTCAATTGGTGCAGAATAAGGAAAAAAAAAATCGTTGCTTATTCTAAGGCCCACAAAATTGGCAGCAATAAAACACCTGGGCAGTGTCGGAATTCTAAATTTAAGTTTGCTGTCACATAAAGTAATGGCTAAGATTTGAATGGATATTGGTATTATTAGTTTCAATGTCTGTCTTAACATATTATAACTACAACACACGCATAAATGATTATCATAAAGAAGAATCAGGAATTATTTAAGGAAAGCACAGCCTTCTCATTATGTTCCATTTTCGATAATACTCAGCATTAACGTCAAGTTCAAGTATTTCTCACAAAACATTTCCAATTAACAAAGTCAGCCAGTACTACAGGCCAGTGTTCTAGACTCGGCTTGTTACAACCATTTTGTTTGCATTGTTCCTAATTAAGTTTGGTTTCATAAATATTATATGACGACCGCATGAATGACTAATTATTTTTCTGGTTAAACTACAGCTCAGTATAATTTTTTCATTTCTGCTATAATCTTGGCTTTTCAGTGAAGACTGCTACGGAAGAACATTGCTTGGAACGTAGGGTGAAGAGAAATTGCTTGGAAATTGGCCCTCTTGCCGGTCAATTCGCGACAGATTGTGTGCTGTCAGACGTCGAATGATTAAGTCTGGCATAACACAATATTGCGACTTTGAAGATGAGATCAGTACGCTGTCTCCAAACGCCTGACGCCAAATCGCCCAGTGACGTGGCGCCACATCCCAGAAAAATGAAGACCTAACAAAATGTTGATTGCAGAATCTTTTCACTAGTGCTTAACACTTCTGCCTGTGCAGTAAAACGTCGGAAGATGAAAGCAATATGTGTGGTGAGAAGAAGAAGTGTAACGTATTACAAATCTGCAGCGATTTTTCTTCAACAAGAGCACCAACGCTGTTCTTTAAATTTAGCGACATCAGTCTTACATATATTCAGATAAAAATATTTTCACGGCGAATATATTTCATGAGACATTATTATAACTAGCTGCAGGAAGACAAAAGTACGGACTAACGGAATTGATAGGGAGAAAAGAGGTCCCATTACCGGCGACGGTGTTACGGGGCAATGTGCCCGTCGATTTTCTTACATGGTCACTGGACCGTCGGCCAAATTTGTTACGTGATCAGTGGCAAGTTGGCCTGTTTTGTTACGTGGTCAGTAATAAGTTGGCCTGTTTGGTTACGTAGCCAGTAGAAACATGGCCTTTTTGTTACGTGGTCAGTGGCAAGTAGGCCTGTTCTGTTATGTGGTCAGTAATAAGTTGACCTGTTTTGTTATGTGGTCAGTAATGAGATGGACCATCAGGGGAAATTTGGTTTCTTTGTTACGTGATCTGTGGAAAGGTGGCTTATTTCTTACATGGTCAGTGGGAATTTGGCCTGTTCTCAACTTCGTTCTCCGAAAATGTTCGTACTTTTCCTGATCTGGCGACCAAGGTGGCATCTTGCCATTGCTAAGGTGATTAATCGCCTCATATTGTAGAGGCTGAGGTACGACACTAAGTCAGTCCACATAACATTTGTGGAGAACAGCGTTGTACTGGGACAGTTTAATCTCCGAGTAATTCGGTTTTCCCATGTCAGTATCATTCCAAAAACGCTTCACACTTATTCGTCTATCAGCAACGCCATATAATTTTGTCAATTTCCATGGTAGGTGATAAAAACACACTATTAAATTCGATCAATAGCCAGTTGGAAGCACAGAACATATGCACCTACCCAAATATGTTCTGTAAGAAACTGATTGAAACAAGAAACAGTGAAGTTGCAACCTATTGCTCACGCTGTGCAGGGGGGCATCCTTGTCACTGGTTTGCTTTTGTTGCCACTGCCAAGACTGTGGGGTTATACCCCCGCGACACAACACACCTTGTTTGGTGGAATAAATTAAAATGAAGGCTTGTACACGCGTCAAGCGTCGTGAAGGAATGTCAATAAGGTAGTTGCACCTGAGCAGTGAGCAGCCACATGTCATGCCTTCCGTATTGAGAAACTGGAGGCTCGTGTTCAACAATGCTTCAAACAAGCACTCCAGACACTCTGCAGAGAAAGTGGCTTACAGAAGTGCGGTACAGTAAATCAGTGTTGCAGTTATGTGCTGCAGACAAGATAAGAAAGGGTGCACTTCTTAATCTAGTATTCAACATTCCCACTGCCTTTCTTTGAGGTTTATTGTGCTTCATTGTGGCCTGATTTTATGCATTTATGGTCCTAAGTAGACTCCAGTTGAAATGTGATGGCACACGGTGATGCACGGTAGGGGAAGTGAAGGGGGAACTGGCGAATGGAGTGGGTAGTCAGTACACTTCACACTACCTCGGAACATGGTGTATCCAGCATTACTACCATTGCTACCGCTGATGCGCACACCTCGGCTGCCAGTAGTCGCCTGAACTGACGCCCACGCCCATTTAAATGGACTCGTCCGTTTTGCCGAAAGTCGAAATATGGTTTCTGTGAGTGTGGAATTACATTTCAAACGCAGTCTACATCTGACGTCAGAGTTGTTTAGTGTGGATGAAAATTGGGAGGACGTAGTGAAAGGCCTGCACAAGAGAAACTCAAAACAATGCGTCCGGCGATTTATAAACTGATTCTATGACATTCACAGACAGACAGACAGACATGATCCCTAAATAAGTCTTTCATAAAGTTCATACACCAACAAATTCACTCTTTATTAAACTTGACAACGTTTAATAAAGAGTCCATTTGTTGGTGTATGAACTTTATAGATATCAAAATACACGGCACAACGATAAAAACGTAAGACTTTCATATTTACTTTACAAACAACACTTAATAATTCCGAGTTGCAAAGGAATGAAATACATCGAGAGTTATCCTACAGCTTTAGAATACTCGAACACAAGCACTGCACTACGAGGCTGGGTGTTTACTATAGTTTTCCTTTGTTATCTCTAAAAGTACACGCCTGGCGATGTTCTGATCGCCGATGTAAAGATCCATAACAATGCCTGCATCTGTATAATTTATGAAGTATCAGAGATTAAGCGGGGGCATAGCTCAATCGCTGACACTATGAAAGGCCCGCTTTAGCGGGTAGACAGTGAACATCCAGCAAGCACCAGAGTACAGTACTTGTTGAGAATCTCTTAGTCACTAAATTGGTGAAAAAATTATCCGCATTGTAGAGGAACTGAAGGTACCCTAATTTCCGTGACTCCTCAGTGGTAACAAATGACGTTATTAAACATTATATTTCCTTTTGGCAGTCCAGCATTGGCCCTCTGGTATGAAGTGCGAAATACATAGCGCTTTATCCACACAACCGCACTGCTCGGCTGCGCGCAATGCCGTTAGAAAATGGCAAGCTGAATTGTGTTCCGTGAGGATATGACACTCTCTGCTCCTTCTTTGGCTACAATCATGATCAAGGCTGACGGTTTATTTACACCAGTCTTGATATTGATACGAAATGTAAGAGAAGTTTCATTTCGCAGTGCTATCCAAACGAAAATCTAAATTACACAAACCACAGAACGTATAAAACAGTGAAAAATCAAAGAGGATCGTTTGATGAAACGCGCGGCTATGAAGTGTTGTAGCTGCAGAAAATCGATCTAAAGCCAAACAAATATAATGGCGTAGCCGGAGGGGAATAGCAGTGTATTGTGACTTGGTGACTGTAAAGATATGAAGTGCGCTTGATTAAACGTCGGGGGCTTTCATCTAGTCGTCCGGGTCCGTCTCTACGAATTATTCTCGAACCGGTGAATGCAGGAGCCCTGTTACTGGCATAGGCGATAACCACTTTGAGCTCTGATATAGGCAGTGCACAATTCTTTTTGATTTGACTGCTGTAAAGAGTTTAACTGTGTGTTCTTGCGTACAGAATGCTTTAATTGGTTCTGGTCCATGAACGAAAATAAGGAAGAGTTCCAGACTACAGGCAACAGTTTCAACTGAACACAGTCAACTAAATAGTAAACTCTTGACATACCAATTTCCATCACAAAATACGTACAACGCTTAGATCTGATTCAAAGATGTCAAATAATATGGCTCAAACCCATTACAAAGTTTTTTTTTACGTTTTGCTGAGCGTGCATCTCAGTATATTTATCTCAGTAATTAACCAACTTGATGCACAACATTTTTGTTTTACAATAAGTTTATCTGATGCCTCTACATGTTTCGAGCACATGTGCTCGAAACATGTAGAGGCGTGAAATAAAACTTATTGTGAAACAATAAGTTTGTGCATCATGTTGGTCCATTAAAAAACTTCGAATATTTACGTACATTTTTTACAGTTCAAGGAGAAACGCTCTTCTCTTATTCGGCACCTGTCACAGTCTTCAAGCAATGCGCTTCAGACCATCGGTGCCAAATAAAATAGGATACAGCTACGCCCTTTTACATTAACTTCTTCGTTCCAGCATCCCACTATTCAATGCTATATAACCTAAGCAGCTGATAAATCACTGTCTAACAAGCCACGAATTAATCACGACCGTAAAATTAGCTTAAGTCACCACAATGAGAGGATGTCCGGCTGCCGTCACAGAAATTCAACGAGCTAATATAAGGAAAGAAAGAATGTTGTCGATAACACTAACAAAATGCGATGGCCGTCAATACATTTCGAATGTTTCGTACTAGCGATGTCCCAGGTTCCATCCGCCGACCGGAAACCGTCTGACAGGTCTTTTTTTTTTTTTGTTAAGTTTTTCCTTAGTCTACCTGCAACATTTTTTACCCTATAAATCACAGTGGTTGCTGCATGTACCACCGGCCTCAACACTAAAAATTATGTTTTATCCGCACAACATATTTTGTATTATCTTTGCAATTAACAGCAATTATATTTCTAAGCAGTTTGCGGTGCTGAAAAGGGGTTAAATATTGGTACCTTAAATATTGGTACCTTAAATAAGAGGGACTTTTCTTCCACGTCCTTTTCCAATTCATTCTTTAAGCGTAAATAATATAACTGCTTGACCCTTGAAGACGGTACAGATAGGTTGTCCCGAAACGTCGGTAATTACCTTTCTGCAATGCGTAAAATCCCAGAAAGGTGCAGATTTCATTTGCATGGCGGCGGAAACCTGAAATCACGTATTATAACCCACCATTGACAAAGCCGGACTCCCAGGTGAACTACAGCTAACACGCTCCTTTAAATACGTTGAGTGTATGAAAGAAGGTGCTAAGGTATGAATAAGACGTAGATGAAAAGGACTGAAAGTGCTTCTAAAATGTGGAACCTTCACTGTGAATGCTAACTCTAACACAAATAATGTGAACTCTTACTGTCAGCAAGTAAAGGTTGTGATTATTATGACTATGATGATTATTATTACTATCATCGTCATCATCTCCCTTATGCAGGGTATTTACACTTATATTCCTGAGCCATACTATGTCCCTAGGGAATACAGTGTTGCAGTTATTCTGTTGTTACTATTAGTGGTGGTTATATCGTTAGTTCCAGTGTTGAATCTATTGTACTTTTACATAAGTACTTTCCGAAGTAAGTGTGCAGTGCCCAATATGGCTGTTTTCTTGACTTCATGTTTTCCTGCTATGTTGCTCACGTATTTTATGAATGATTTTAAAATAGTCCCAGTCGCCCCTATTATTACTGGTTTTACATTCCACATGCGCCGTATTTCTATTGTAAGGTCTTTATATTTTAGAATCTTCTCGGCTTCTTTTTTAATCACATTTCTGTCTCCTGAGATTGCAACGTCTATTAACAGACATGTTCCCTTTTCATTATCACCTATTATAATGTCTGGTTTGTTGTTGAGGATAGTTCTGTCAGTTTGTACTTGTTGATTCCACAATATGGTTACCTTGCCTCCTTGACTTGTTTCTACTGATTTTGACACATGTTCATACCAGTGTTTTTTGCCAAATTCTACCACTGTTTCCTTGCATATGTTGAAGTGTAGTTGTGCACACACACTATCATGTCTTTTTATGTGCTGTTCTTTTGCCAGTATTGGGCATGCTGATATTATGTGGTCTATTGTCTCGTCAAATTGTTGGCAAAGTCTGCACTTCCTATCTCTCTATGCGTTCAATATTTTTGTCGCATAATATTTTGTTTGTAACGCTTGGTCTTGTGCTGCCACTATTTCACTTGCAGTTTCTGCTTTTAGGTCTCCCTTCGATAGCCAGAGGAACGAGTCTTCTTCACTAATAAGCTGTCTATCTGTATTTCTAATGTACGTCCCATGCATTACTTTGTTTTTCCATTTTTCCCTTACGGGCTCTCCCAATCTTGCCTCTGTGTGTTGTATTCCATCCTGTTTTGCGTCACTCTTCTCATTTGGTTGACTTAGTTCTTCTGTAATCTTTGCTGCTGTCTTAATTATTGAGTTCATATTCGGTTGAGTGCTTTCGTGGCTTTTAACAATATTTACAAACTGGTCTTCTTCATAATTTGTTTTAAGGTATTCTGCAATATTAATTATTTCTGCTTTATATGCTGCTTCAATTTGCACCAGTCCTCTCCCTCCTTCTTTCCCCTTTACATACAGCCTGTCTATGTCAGCTTTTGGGTGATGCATTTTATACATTATTAGCATCTTTCTAGTTTTCCTGTCAATCTTTTTTATTTCTTCAGTTCTCCACTTAATTATACCAAAACTGTATCTCAACACTGGGACAACTAGTGCCCCAATTGCTGTAATTTTATTCCTGGCGTTCAGTTCAGATTTCTGTATCATTCTTAATCTCCTGCTGTATTCCTGTTTCAATCTTTCTTTCATTAGTTGATGTTGTACGCCTTCACTTTCCTCAATCCCGAGGTACCTGTACGTGTTTCCTTGTTCTAGCTCTTGTATTTCTCTGTTGATGTTGATCACCAAATTTTGCGAGTGAACTAGTTTGCCTCTTTTAAACCCAATCTTGGCACATTTTTCAAGTCCAAATTCCATATGGATATCATCACTGAAGATTTTAACTATTTGTATCTGTTTTTGGAGCTCTTCCCCTGATTTAGCGATCAACTTCAAATCATCCATGTAAAGTAGGTGTGATATTTTTGTCTTTGTTGTGTGCTCTTCATATCCTGTGTTCAACCTATTCAGTTGTTCAGTGAGAGGGATTAAGCAAA
>Ga0123352_10004180_pt1 | contig 21192 bp, 11 predicted proteins | sample TergutLab28metaG_FD_89700 | JGI IMG/M metagenome (GOLD analysis project Ga0123352, IMG submission 89700) | Labiotermes labralis P1 segment gut microbial communities from Petit-Saut dam, French Guiana - Lab288 P1 | ecosystem: Host-associated > Arthropoda: Insects > Digestive system > Gut ...
GTTGTGGGGGGGTGTTGTTTTTTCCGTGAGTGAGGTGTTTTTTGCCCGTAAAAAGTGGGAGAAGAATAAGGGTGTGGGTTTTTTCTCGAGAGCTTGAGGAAAAGAAATAAGGGGGGGGGGGGGGGGGAACCAACAACAACAACAAGAATAATTTCAACGAATGTGACATTGTAATGAATTACTGAAACGAAGATCAACTTACGTGCACTTATATACTTCTACTTGAGCCTCTGTTTGGTATTGTGACTCCTGTTACGGCGGTTATATCTAGAATGCGTCTTCATGATCTCGTAAATTTGAATGTTTCTTCAGTGTTTTGAGCGCGATATTACTCAAATTGAGAACATTTCACCAAACGAACGACCGCTTCGGCGAAAAAACAATAGTTATGTTTGGATGATCCGATAATTTTTCGTTCGGAGGCTGGCAACCCTGGTAGTGAACCCCCCCCCCCCCCTCTCTCTTTAACAAGCCGACATTGCTACAATGTCAGTACAAGTGATTACAAAAATAATGCTGCTTTTAATAGACTTACCAAGGTAATGTGATTCAGTATTAAGTAGGTCCGTGAAATTCTTTCGCGACCCACTCAGAATAGCTGAAAAGTTTAAAAACACTCGTTTAATGTAGTGGGCCGGGGTGGCTTTGTCAGTATAGTGACCAGGCAGCGGGCTGTACGAGCAAGATATTTTTGTCTTCTCTGAAGATTAACAAGAGAGGCAATGTACGTATAACGTAACATAGAGGCGCGTTCGTACAACCACTGTTGCATGGAAAAGCCATAAATACTACATATTCTGAGTGTGTGTCTGTAGCATTAGTTATCCAGCGTGCAATGCGCATGCGCCATGTTGTCATTTGTGGCCCGCCCGACTCCACACTTTTCCACGTTATCTCACAAAGGTACGATTTTCGAGAAAAAAAATGAGCGTAAAATTTGTGTTTTGATGTCTCTACAACTTTGGTCTGAAACATTTCTCATTCTAAGAAAAACTGAGCGAGATGAGATCAAAAGTGTGTATTGGTCGTCGTAAAACACTCGATATTCCTATCTGATTTTAATGAAACTTGACTTTCTCGATAGACTTTCGAAAAATACTCAAATATAAAATTTCGTGGAAAATCTGTCCAGTGGGAGCCGAGTTGTTTCATGCGGACAGACGGACAGACATGTCGAACAAACAGGATGAAGCGAGTAGTCGGTTTTCACAAATTTGCGAATGCGCGTAAAGTTATTTTTGAATTGGGCGATAAAATTAAAGAACTATAATAATGGCCTGCATTGGATGTGATCAGTCGCGGTGTAATACATACGTGACAGCTTAGAATGTAAATTCCAAGAGCAGGATTTGCATAACACGGTAGAAGGTTTCTCTGAAACGTCTAAATGTACACGAAATTACCGCACATCTCGGAGTACAGTGACGTTCCTCTACCGTACGCTGTGTCGCTGAGAAATTAGCTGGGCAACGAGAAGTGAACAGCGGACCACTGGTTTTAGAGTCCCTTTCTGTAGACCGTAGTGAGACTCCCCACCCGCTGAATTGGTCTTGGCAACTTACCTGATCAGGTCATTGCTTTTCTGCACTATTTATACCGACGAAATAGTATCGTAATTAATCTATTTATAAACATTGGTTATAATTGCTATCATGTTCCATCTCAACTGCTCACTAACCTGGAATCTTGGCTTGATTCGCATTCCGTCTGGCCTCATGAGCAGGTCCTTCTTGCAAAGTTGATGGTCACTCACCTACTCAATAATTCCTTGTCGTCATTGGAAGCCGGTGGTTAATATTTGAGAAGATCGTGCAGCAGGAAACTGTCGTGATCTGGTTGAATCCAGTCCACAACCTCAAATCGTATTTATATCCATTTTAATATTATCCACTACATTTCCGGCTAAAATATTGTACTCATACATCATACCCGCCGTGCGTGCTACGTGTAATTTTCTCTCCCGTTTGATTCGATCCCCCCTGATGTTGCAAAGACTACAAATTGGGAAACCTTGAGTATTTACGCCCTAGTTCACCCGTCACCTTCATAATGTCCTCTTAATGTAATATAACTAAGGAAATTCTGGCTGTGACCTCACTCACAAACTGAGCTGTCATAACCATTTCTGTACAGTATGACGGTCACCCTTACCCACTCTGTCGTAGCCATTGTGGCCTCATATAAGGTGCTGCTCACTCGCAGACCAAGCGCTATCGTCATCATGGAAACTCGGATCTCATTCAAACCCGAAATGTGACGTCACTTACACACCAAGCTCTGTCGTAACCGTGGTGTCCTGGTAACCATTGAAGCCCCGTGTGGTGTCGGTCACTAATCGAGCTGTATCGCAACCACGGAAACCGTGGTGTCTCATCCAATCAGTCTCTCACACTAAGAGCAATTATGTAAGATAGATTCTTCCCAACCTTCTGTTACTTATTCGCTGTTTTGGTTTTTGTTTTCGTGATTTGTGGTGCCACTTCGTTATTTTAAGTGGCGCACATTCGTGAAGGAAAGAAGCAGTGACCAACTGTTGTTATCGCCAATATAGGAAATAATGTATTTTCTATGCTGTCAGTAGCCCCGAGTACTCTGATTAGTGCATAAGTGCAGTTACGATAGCCTGTGTCCGGGTCGATGTCTGTATCGTGGTCCTCCCAAATCCGGAATTTTGGCAGGAACTGAGGAAATCTCCCGAAAGATCCTCCTCGGGACTGCCGATTTCCAGGCGAGATTTGAGTAGTGTTTCGCGAGAATGGCGTTTTGCTACCACTGTCCGCACCCGCTGTATATGAGTAGAGACGTGTAACACACGCATGTGTTTCTAGGTAGAACTTTCTTGACCATTATTAATATTGTTTCTAAATGTTAATGAAGTAAACTAATTTTTTAAAAAAATGTAACGTTTCGTCTATGTAATGCAGTGTAAGTAGCAACATAAATTACATGCGGATATTTGTATCTATAAATGCAGAAATTATCAGGGCTGAGTCAGTTCAGACTGTAATGCATCGGCGACTGGTGGTTATTTCATTGACATTATTGATGCCCATTGACTATCATTTTTATATGAAAATACTCCGTGTCTCTTACATATGGCATGTTTTGATTTGATGTTCTCAGTGCAATGAGTTTTAAGATTAGGTTCTTCTGGGATGTGACACCGTGTGGTCTGCTGGACTGTTGCCGGCGTTTCGGAGTTACGTGGTGCCTCCTTATTCAGTCTGGGTCCTGTCTTCCAGACTACATGGCTGCTCAAATCCCGGAAGTCTTGTCGCCTTGAGGACTAAATTTTATGCGTTGGCAGCTAATATTTTCGGCATAATTTTTGCAGTCACTCTTCATTGCAAAAAAAAAATGCGTATCAGATCACGTGCGCTGAACAGAAAGGGTCAGATAACTTCACAGACCATTCCAGAACTGTGGGTCCCACAGTATGACATTTACTTCACGTCACCATTCTGGCACCTAAAATTTGTAGGTGACTGTAGATTTTTGGGCAGTTTGTGGACCTCTGCAATAGACCTTTGTCTTTAGATAACATGTAGATGGCACATTAGATTTTTTCGAGGTAATTTGTCCAGTTGTGTTAGAATAACAATAAAACCAATCACTCCGTCATACAGAACCAAATAAAAAGTCTGGATATCAGCTGTATGTACCCATTTCGGCTTGTGATCAAGCCATCATCAGGCTGTATGTAAGAATTAAAAGTTAAAATTTACAGCTATAATTATTGGTTATTCAAGTTAAGATCCGAGTCTTGTTACATAAGTACATAAACTAATAATGTTTTACGTCAGGCTATACCTAAATTTTTTTCATAAATACATTAGATGGCTGAAATTGTGGCTATATGTAGAAACTATAATATCTTGAAGGCACTCGTAGTAATGGGACCTAATAGGATAAAAATGTTTAGGTCCAAGACCTTGCGAAATATTACGATAATAGTGGTCAGGTCCGTATCGTATATCTGAATACGGTAAAGTTTGTTTGTGAAATTATGTTCTACTAACTACAGAACTCATTTTTTAAATAGACGTTTATAGAAATCTTATGATTCAGCATTGATGGCAGACTCATTTGTTTTTCTTTGTTTTTATTAATTCTCAAAAATTATTTTTAACAAGAAAGCCTGACATGCCAAGGGCAGTACGTGAAATATGTTAGCTTAGCTTCCGGTAGTGGCAGCACATGATCGTCAGTCCTTGCACTATCATTTCATAGCAGCTCTAGAAAAACCATTCTTAATCGCAGCATTCAATTATGTCCATCAATCAGACTCTTCAAACTGTGCAGAAGACGATTTTCAATAAAAATCGCTTTTGCTCTGGCAATCGGTCAGGCTAAAAGGCGAACACTTAAACGTGTTGGAATATATCTACCATTTTTTTCTCCCCATGGCCATGCATTTTCCCGAGCCTGTTCATTTGACAGCGTCACTCTTACAGTTATTAAAGGGCTTCCACAGCGTATAAAATGGCTGATAACGTCAAATATTGTGTGTCGAGAAGTGCTTTAAAGTTTCATACATGTGATTAAATCTGTGTTGATTAAATGTTTTATTGTGTCCACGTGCGAATTATTCGCACAGCTACATCTAGTAGATTATATCTTCAGAGAATCCTAGACATAAAAAGCAGTTGTAGTTTGGAAATGTGAATCAGATATCCTATCATAATCATTCTCTTTTTACAAAGTGCATATGCTTTTGAAGATATAAATAAGATTATATATTACAGTATTCTGGTATGTTGCGCCGTGTCGAGTGGTCGCCGACTTTTCCGAGGACAGTAGTACCTCCATTTTCAATGTGTTTCAGTTGAAGAGTAAAGGTGAAGTCTGTTGATGTAATGGGGACGTATGGGGAAGGGGTGGTATAGCGGCTGTCACGCAGTCGTAACCTTGGCAGTAGGTGGATGAGAATGGTCATCTACACGCCTCGGCCACCTTACCTACGGGGATAAATTCCCAGTGCCCATTGAGAAGAAATGACTTGGTGCTGCCGGGAGTCGAATTCCTCGGCCGCCCAGCCCGTAAAAAGTACAGTTGTGTTTGTCCACACCATGACGGAATACAGGGGGTGCAGATGTACAGATCCACTCATTCTTAAGCTCGGCACTAGGTAGAGGTGAGTGGTCACTTTCACTCCCTGGCCGCTTTACCCGCCGGAAAGAACCCAGGTACCATTGAGTAGGAGGTTGGATGAGCCCCAGAGACATTCTGGACATTTTGGAGAAAACCCCATACCCCTGCCGGTATTCGAACACTGGATCTTCCACTCTTAGCGTAGTCCTTGTGAGTGAATAGATAAGTATTATTTATTTGGAAAGTTTTGTGATAGAGTGTTGTGCCCAGCTTGTCAGCCTTTCTTTCCATCCTTTCTCTCTTCAGTCTTCAACCACCAGTCTTTTCACGTTAGCAGAAGCAGAAGTTGTGGCGTCTGCCATAGGAGGTACGGACATAGTGTCGCCACTCTGTTGTTACTATGGCTACAAGGAGCCTGCCAGTGTTGTACTGGTTCGTCGCCTTTCCGGTTGCTGGAGAGGCACTGACCTCCCCTTTGGGGATTCTACGGCCTCGAGTCGGTATTTTAGCTGTCTGTACTTACCGCCGGTGATTATCGTGCGGTTGCAGCCATGGCGTGATTATGTCCACAGACCGTATATTTTCCCCTACGCTTTTGATGTTAGCGTATGTTACTCAGAGTTTCGGATAACTAACTGGCTAACTAACTTACCAACCCCATCGAGCAGAGTCCTTCCTAAGAAGCGGACAGTTTCGCAGCTAGTCAAGAAATTCCCCGCATTTCACGGAACCCGAAGGTTCATTACCGCAATCACAAGCGTCCGCCACCTACGCCTATTCTGAACCAGAGTAATCCAGTCCATGCATTTCCATCTAATTTCTTGAAGATCAGATTTAATATTATCCTCCCATCTACGCCATTGTATTTCAAGTGGTCTGTTTCCATTAGAGTGTTTCATATATTTTAAGCTAGAAAGTGAAGAAATTTAAGTGCACACCGGATGTAGAGAATATGAATATATCTGGTGGACTAATATAGTGGTGATTTTGGTGTCTTCATGTTTCGTCTGCCAGTAGATTTTTGTGCATGGTCCTCACTGGTGATTCCATCCATTTTCGAGTTGATGATCCTTTCTTAATTTCAGAAAACTTCTCGAATCTCCCACATGTATTTTTGTTTCCATTAATTTAGCATATATATGCTAAATTAACGGCAAAAACTGTTGTCAACTCGGTGACAGCTGCAAATTAATTCACATTTTATGTACTACAGAAATAATAACACAGGATACTAAGAAACCAAGCGCTTGTTGGCGATGGAAGACTCGCCTTGATGCCTTGTGAATTCGAGGAGCTCATGGAATAAACCTTTGCCCCCCCCCCTCCCTCCCCCCACGGGGTGTCTTCTGCCAGCAGGTTTGAAACCACTGGTCTGCACCATTAGTTGTATGAATTTAATCCATATTCTCCTTCTTCTTCTTCTTCTTCTTCCTTATCTTCGTTACTTGACAGTTTAGGCAAACGACCAGGTACAGTTTGAGGATTGCCGTTGTTTTATTCCGTCATGCAAGATCTGTTTTCCCTTGGTTGAGCCGTGCATTCAGGATCCTGTAGAGGCATTACTATCTGTCACATATACATCTACTTGTCTGATTATCACGTATAAGTTTTTATGAAAGTTAAACTGTCTGTGTGTACACCATGAAAGCATATAATGGGAGTAGAGGTATACCGCCACTTATTCTTAACCTCAGCCTTAGAGGGAGGTGAGTGGTCAGCTTCATGCACCGGCCGCTTTACCTCCGGGGAAATGGCTCTTGGTGTTCCTTAACTAGAGGGCTTGGTGGGCCCTAGAGCCAGTATGGACGTTTTGGAGAAGAGAAAAATCTCCTGCACCCGCCGATATTTGAACCACGATTTCGCGGACGTTCAGCCCGTAGCATAGTCACTACAGTACACAATACACACTGTGACTCTTGTCTTCACTTGCCAACGTGCCGCACGTATAGTTGGGACTGAGCCCTGCAGCGCTGCTCTCGGTTCATGTCCTCTGCGTCTGGGACCGCAAAGCCGAGCCCCAAACTGTGCGCACCTGTATGTCAGTGTCATCTGCACGTTCCTTGTGTCGCTTATACCAGGCTGAGACATTTCCGTAACATCCAAGAACTAATAACAGACTCAAAGTAATCCGTTACGAAAACAACGCCAGTGTTTCTACTAAAATATGTACACTTCACGTGTTTTATGTAAGTCATTAACATATTTCACAGGCTTCATCTGTTTCAAAAACGGTCTTTTTGAATATGACATCGTGCAGCGTGGTAGGTGGGTGCCGACGTGTCAGACGACCCCCTGAAGGGTGTCGTAATCTGGGATTTTACGTCGTGTCGCCTGGTAATTATCTAACGGCATTTCGGAGCGGCGTACTGCCTCACTCTTCAAGTTCCAACAGGTCTTATTCTACCTTTCCTGCACAGTTGGTACATTTTCCCACGACGTTAACTCTTCTACCCTGATGACAGTAGACTCAGGCACCTCCGGAATGGTAGTGCGGTCTCAGACGCTGGGGAAATGTAGGAGACGTGCGTATTACGATTCGCGGAAGAAATATGTCATTTGACTGCCGCGAGAGCGAATGGACGTGGAGCGGCATACCGTTTCAAAACGTTTGTTGCAAGAGTCAGGTTGAGAACAAAGTGGTCGCACAGCACTTCACAACTGATGGCTAAATGTTTTTTCTGCTGTTAGTATCGGGAACTACACCAATTACAAGAGGAGGCTTGTTCTGACATTCCGTCCGAAGACGCAGAAATGACTTCAGAAGTGTAACCATTAAACTATACGGCGGCAGTGCCGTTGGAACCTCAGCTGATCCGGGTATACCTCATGTATACCCGGACAGTAAGTATGCAAGACAGGGGCCACCAAATGGCTGGCCTGTGTTAGTTGTGGTTCTCCGCTGAGGTAGAGTTTAAGTTTTTGGTGTCTGTTGATGGTACTTCACCTTGTTTACTTTGCGTCATTCATTCAGAACATTCTTGGAAGAAGGGAAGAAAATACACGTACCAATCTTGGCGCCACCTCCAAGAAGTGTACACACCACAATCGAAATCTAATTAAGAATTTCTGGGAAGAATTTATAATGCCTGCTGCCTTTCAGGCTGTTCAGTATCATCTCCATATTAAATTATGTATAGATACAGTCTGCTTAGACATGGCGTTGGGTAGTGTGGTAGATACGTACCATTATTTCGGAGGAACCTGCTGCGTCCATCTTAAGGGTGCACTGAAGTTGATCTTGCTGACTCCGTCTTGATTGTCTGTTGCTAGTGTCAGCAAGTTCCTCAGATACCTTGGTTACCATGTACCAAATAATAGGGTTTCGCATTTCAGAATATCGAAACCTTGGTACTCGCCGCCATGACAACCCCAAATCTCCCAAAACATATTAACCTATTGAATAATATTAGCTGGCCTTTTTTTTCTTTCTTTTCTTTTCTTTGTAGGGGTATGAAACTTAGTCTGTGACTGCATCGGCGTCTAAAAATAAGGTGCTGACAGCGCCGAGTCTGCATGGCAGGGGTGGCCACAACGCGTATTGCGCATTGATCTTTAAAAGTAATATTAACATATCTCTTGCCTATTATTCATTCTGTGCAATTTAATTTTACATGCACGAGGCTGACCGTGAACGACGTTTTAAAAGATTTGCTAAAGAGAGGGGACTCATAACTAACTGCAACTCACCTGTTGTATTTGGATGAACAGAAATAAGCCATTTGATAAGAAAAATATGTTTATTAATGCATGCCCTCTGCCTAAGGTGCCTCCTAAATTGCGGCTCTCGAAGCTCGCCTAGCTGGCCAACCCTGCTATATGGACTTAAGGGTTGTAACAAGAGAGTGGTCCTCCTGTCCAGTCAAGTTGGTCACTCACTCCCACCTAGTGTCGAGGCTAATAACACATGGAGCTTTACTTCCTCTCCACCATACTTCGTGACGTGGTGGCGAATTTGTCGTCACTCAAACGTCAGGGATGGCAGTGCGGGCCAGCATTGGCGAGGTGTGAGGCCGTCGGTGCTCACTTAAGTGTCATGCTGTAATGATGTACGGCAAATGGCAGCACGGGTCGGAATATTACGTAACTTTCGAACTAGATGGAGGTGAGCGGAGCTCTTGACCCACCAGCTGCTGTGTCCTCGGAGAAGGGCACACACTACTTACGGACAAGGAGGCTGCGTGGGCCCAAGAGCCGGTCTGTGCTGTCTGGAAAGAAAAAAGAATCTTTGCCACAAGCTGACATATCGTAAGATTAACAACCGTGCAAGATGATGAGGAGTAACAACGAAAGGATGTGCGTATCGCATGGGGCCCTAGACGTTGTGTGATCAACTCAGGCGTTCACCAAAAAAGAGACAAGCGGGGACGAATTGTGTATGTTCCGTAGCTACTAGTTGTGTCTCGTACGCCTTGTTGTGTTTAACCGTAAGATGTGAAATGTGCTTCTGTTTTATTCGCAACAAACATAGCTTCTGTTCGAAGGATTTTTTTTCACTATTGTGAATACTTTGGGATTTCATACTCGATATGCATACAGGTTGTCGTTTAAAGCAGGGGTCCACAAGTTTTTAAAAAATCTATTAGCCACCTCGAAATTTTATGCACCAGAAGTGTGACACGTACCAAATTCTGTAATGAAAACTCACAAATATGAGGTGCCACCGTACAAAATTTAGGCGCCCGGCTGACCTGGCGCCAAGGGTTTGTGCACCTGTGGTGTACACTAGTATCCGTAATTGGCCTTTTTTAATAAATAGTGGCATGTATCCACAGTTTTTTTTAAAATAAAACAACGCAATATCAAATTTTATGAAAATCCGTTCCTTTGGAGCCAGAGACGGATAGACTTGGAGAAGTACAGAAGATCATTTTTGCACGTTTCCATTGCGAACGCCCCGAGAATGACCAAACGTCCTAGAAACACACGGAACAGTTTGCTACGAACTACTGGAAAGCCACCAGACGCCGTCGGGCGGAGCGCCAAGCTCTGTATTTACTGGGATTGCGTGTACTTGCGAAGGACACGCCGGACAGCGCGGAAGTAGTTTAAAAAGGGGGGCCCTAAAAATAAAGTTTCCACCAAGTGGTCATTTCTGTCGTACAGGAACGCAGTGGGAGGGAACACATAGACGTCTTTTGCAGGATATTTTAAGATTTTTTTGTCCCTAAAGTTAGGCTGAATCGGTGACCTGTAAGCCATGTTCTTCGGAACCTTGTGCTTTCAGGCGTTACGAATTATCGGCGCCATCTACTGTCAAGACCGCGGAACAGTCATTGGTAAAAAGCTGTTAGTCGCTGCGTTTTTGAAGAAAGTCCCCACGTGTTATGTATCCTGTAGATTTATTACACCAGGGGTGCGCAAATTCTGGGCGCCATTTTCTTTTACGATGGAGCTTACTATTTGCGAGTGCTCAGTATGGAAACTTGCTCATTGTCACCCTTCTGGCGCCTAGCATTTTGAGGTTGATCACCGATTTTTTGAAAATTTGTGGACCCCTGTATTATTGCATAATGAGATCCGAGGGTCACAAGGCGATGGCTCTGAACATACGGTATTCTTGGACGTGACGCTGTCTGTTTTAGTTAATTGGTACAAAAAAATACTGCGTGATGTTCCAGATGCCAGTAACCTTTATTCATATTGTGTACACAAGAGCCCATCACTGGATCCTTCTTGAGCCAGTTGAATCCAGTTTGCGCTACCGCTGTCTACATCTTCACGCTTTATCTCATCTCCCAGTGTTTGACATGTCCAAAGTATTCCACCTCCACGACCTGATCATCGTAATTATACTTAGTGAAGAATACAGATTGTGAAAACCTTTGCTATGTAGTGTATTCTCCTCATACTTCCAATTTATCTTTCCAGCGAAACGTCCATTTCTGTTCTCAGCCCGCCCAGCCTATTCATTGGGTACCTAGGGCTCTCCCCGGCAGTAAAGGACCCGGCGCTTGTAGCTTGCCATCTGCCTTATTCTTCTGCTGTGTTTAGTGGGTGGAGCTCTACTTGTTCTCCCTTTATGTGGCTTCGTGGAGTGTAAGGGACAATCTTACTCTTACACTTTTTACTTCTTGCCTCTTACGTCTAAATATTTGGAGTATATGAACGTTAGCACTCTTCTTACTGGTAACTCGTCCCTCCTAGGGGCATGAGACATTTCAACAACAATGAATATGGAACCAAAAATCGTAAAACCTGCACATGTCTCACTTTTCCTGCAATTTATACTGTTGACCTCAAAGGCATTGTTCACAGTGCAGACGAGAGGGTGGGGAAGCCGGTAGAAATTACCGGGTCCCGGCGGTCCGGAAAGGGTCCAGGAGCGCTACTATGTTGCATGTCGGTAGTATCATTATTCATAGACTGTACAAATTAACCCTTTAGCCCAAGCCATAGTCACTCGGCAACTGAGAGTCAGTCTTTCTGATTTAGTGTAAAGATCTTTAGACAGTCCACTGTTGATGGGAGACCCGAAAAACCTTTTCACCGGGCCCCGAAACCGCTGTCAGCGGCCCTGATTTTTCACCGCTTGATAGAAACATTATATTTGTTGTAGTATTATTATATTATGTCCGGCAGTTATTCAGACCCTTATGGAATTGGAGTCTCCGGTACCAAGCACGATCTTACCATATTCAGGGGTGCACTAATCCCGGGCGCCAGGTCGCCACGACTACGTTCTCTTTTACTGTAGCGCCTAATACGTGTGGATCCTTAGTTTGGAACCTACTTCAAGTCATCCTGCCGATGCCTTGAATTTTGGGGTGACTCTCAGATTTGTGGAAAATATGTACCCCTTCCATAAGTACAGCTAATTCATACAAGAATACAAGAATAGTTAGTTATTGCGGACTAAGAGATATACTGATTCATGCGGTGACGTGCTCTAAAATATTTCAAAATCAATATAAAATAGGAACCACTTATCCTGTGTCATAGGAAAAGGTGTAAAGAAATCTCAGTATCAACCTCAACAAACCATTGATGTGTACCAATCGGTCTGAAATATATCGGGAGTATTGCAACAATCCGCAACGAGTACTGTATATTGGTGGCATTGGACGGTGGACAGTACCGTCTTGGCGTGCTTTTGTCTTGAGGTGAGACCAGTTTTCTGGCTGGCCCACCGAGAAGATCGTGGCTGGATTCCAGGCAAGACAGATGGATTCGTTTCTTCTGTGAAGCTGCATACTGGCTTTGGGGGTCCACCCAGCCTTCTGTCCGTTGGGTACCGGGAGCCCTTTGCCGGATTTAAAGTGGCCGTGGCATGAAGTCATATACGCACGTACATCTACTGTAGAGTTTAAGGAAGCGTGGAGTTGTACTTCAACTGCCCGTTATGCCTTCAAAACACAACATTGCATTGCCAATAGTTTTTTATAATAAAACAATGAAAATTAATGGTATAAAACAATTTGATATAATTAATGCCCGTAATCATGTAAGACGTCGAAAAGGTAAAATTGCCTTTGCCGTACATGAAGGTATAGGGGGAATAGAAGTTCTGCACGATCACCTTTCGTAACTTTGTTGTCCCGACGCGCTGTCTGGTGGGTGATCCTCTTTCGGGAAACGGGTGTGGTTCACCGAATCACATATAGTTTTAATTATTTCTTTTTTACTTGTTTTATTTACTCAATTTATTCTTGATATAAAATAATGGAACGCTATCCAGTAAAACAACTAGATCATTTCTAGCAAACTGACAGTTTTCTGTGCTCCTAGCTACACCACACTCGTATGCGACTCACTTCCTTACTGGACTGCTAGCGTCCGTTATCAGTCTCCAACTGTTTCGCCGTTTAAATCTCTCCCCTCCTACCTATCACTAAAGATCCCGAATATACGTTGACAGATTAACTTACAACAACCGTCAATAACTGACGCCAGCAGTCCTAAGAAACAACTATACTAAAAATGATCGGCTACAGGGTGTAGCTCCACTCAGTTTTAACCTCGGTATTAGGTGGAAGTGAGTGGTCAACTTCACGCCCCGGTCACATTATTTTCGGAAAAGAACCCCGGCACTAATTGAATATGGGGTTGCGTAGGCCCCAAAACGGCCCTGGACCTTTGAGGGAAGTGAACTGTCTAATGCCGCTGCCGGTATTCGAACTACTGAATACACTGTTTCGGCTCGCGTAAAATGACATTGAAATTTTAACATTACACGTTACGGCATTGTAACGGACTGTGTGTTTCTGTCGTTTGTAGATACTCTATAAAGACGTGGTATAGTCTCTCTGTAGAGCTGTCTAAATCGTGTCACGTTAATCCGCATCTTGAGATAGTTTGAGCATTATCTGTCTAATTCTGTATGTTATGAAGCGTATACTGTAGCAGCAAGGCTGCAGCACACCCCCCCCCCCACACACACACCCACACACACCACACACACACACACACACAGCTTGACAGAAAAGTGTGCAAGTTTCAGAAATATTCCACAAGTTGCCAATTTGTGCTCAGATGTCGGTGTGCTCGCCGACGCCACAGAGAAACAAATATTCGTAAAGCTAGTCAATAAATTCACATTTGATAGGACCGCGGAGGTTCATTACTGTGTTCACAACAGCTGTTACCAATCATATCCTCAACCGTCATTGAAATAAATTTGGTTTTAGTATGGCCCTCACATATAAGTGAAAATGTTTGGTATACAGTTCTGTGCCATGTCTGCTACATGTTCTGTCTTATGCTCGATTTTGTTTCCCATAAAATTTTTGTTTGTAGATTTTTTTTTAACACTTGAAGACCGAAAAGGGGGAAAGCAGCTTTCTGTTCAGTGCTTCCCGATTTCCGAAAAAGGCATGCTTTGTAGAAGGTTCCCAAGCTTCTCCCTTTCGTCCGTCTGGTAAGAGTAACATGTAGATGAAGATAAGTGTGGAGCACTGGTGGAAAATCGTAGTACAGGAAGAAAAACTTGTCCCAGTTTAAAGACGAAAATTAACCTGAATTATGTTGAAAGATACAGTTTATGCCGCTCATTGAACACACCGACTGCGTTATAACAGCAGGCGGTTAGTGTTATGGAAATAATGACGGTTTGTTCAGAGATTTATAAAAATCACGGAAATGGACGCATGTTGGCAGAATGTAGAATTTTTGAATGTTGAACTTTGTATATAAAGTAACCACTGAATTTTTAAGGTCTAGTGACGTCTTCATTAAGCGAATGACTTGATAAATTAAAGGATTTATGTCGTCATTTGCCTGAAAGTACAGAGTAAAACCACGACAGTCGTCAAGCTAGACTTGTTCCGGCCGAATTCTAACCAGGCAGCTCCAGGATACAAGTCGGAAGTTAGCCAACTAACTCTATGAAAGCACCAGTAGTGTTAATATTTGAGAATATGAATTGCAAATCATTATGTAATTTTCACCAGTCGTCTGCTATTGCTCTTCAACAGCACGTTCCAGTGCTGATAAATATCATGATCACGTGCTTGCCTAAAGGACCCTTGTACCTTGATAGAAACTATTTAACATTTTATCTCGGATTCACCGTGGTTTCTGCGAATTGCTTACATTGCTATGCTGAAAGTGTCACGTGTCGTGATGATGTCACTGAAACACGCATGCGCGTGACTCATCAGGCCTGTATCTTACGAAATTATGCCGAATTCTGTTGATGGCGATGCCTGATAATGAGCGATGCTTTGGGTGATGCTTTGCCAGTTTGATGGTTGTCCTGCCAAGTTAGATGAGCAGTAGTTGCGAGCGCGCCCGTTGTGTGTGTGTGGCTTGCAAGAGATACACAACTGGAAATTCTACTGTGAAGTCTGTTATCAAGCAGACCTTCAGCAGTACGTGAAGATATATTATGTTGATAATATATTTAAATACTAAAGATACTTATCCAGTTTACATCGCGGATATGGAGGTGTGGTTGCAATTGTTCGAGACCACAGCCCTAGATAAATAGGTGATTTATGGGGTATTTTGGTCCCCATATACCGGCGTTTCTAAGGAACCAACAGCCTTGGCTGTTGTGACATGTCCCTCCGAAACGTCAGTACTACGAAGCAGCACGTCATATCCGAAAAGGCTTGGTCTTGATACCACTGTGTTAACCTCAAACCACGCCTGCACCTTCCGCAAAGTGAAAATACAGTTCCCGTGCTCACCGTAAAGGCGTATGGGGGAGTGGAAGTCTGGCGCCTCTCATTCCTAATCTGAGCATTAGTTCTAAGATGTGTCATCACCTTGACGACCCGACCGCTTTAGCTCTGGTACCTGTTGATAGGCTGCGTGGGCCCCAGAGCCGGTCTGGATGGTTCGGAGAAGGGTATGGGCCAGAAGAGACTGGAGGGGAGTGCAGATGTATGTGGGAATGGGAAGCCGTGAGTGTCATCACTCCACAATCCTTGGGACATCCTTCCTTCGCCTCAGAGTAGTATTCTGTTTCATTTTTAAAGCAGTTGCTGTATCGTTCAGTGCGACGCTGATGGAGCACAGGAAAGAGGCTGAATGGATCAATCGGCGAATGTGAGCTGGTGGGGGGGGGGGGGGAGGGGGGGGGGGGGGGGGGGGGGGTTGGTGGTGGTGGATTGTGTAAATATGAAGCAGTCTAATATATTTGTCAATTTGTTGTCTGTTTAATGACGCTGACAGTATCTTAGGTTATGTAATGTCGAGTGGCGGGATGATCATTGAACAGTGAATGTGAAGGCATGTTGAAGAAAGCGGCCGTGGCGTAATCGACGTAAGAACGTACATTTGTACGACCTACTGAAGAGAACTTCAAAGCACTTCGGGAGGTGCGGTGAACCAGTAAGATTCGAACAGACACGTCTCGCATCCAGTCAAATGAGTTTCCATTGAGCCAACCTGCTCATTAATATAAAGAAAGAAAGAAAGAACGGTAGAAACTAAACAAAACGTGCTGTAGAAGAAGTCCTACTGGGTCTAGTATTTCCGCACTTAGGGGTTACGTCTGTTCAGTGTTCCGAACAAGTTAAAGGTGAAGAAGTCGTCCCTCCACAAGACGAGAAGGTATGTACGAACAGGGGGAGTACCTCGACTCTGGAATGGGGTGGGGGGCCAACGGCAAGACCCGACAAAGAAATTCGGTACACATTGTGGGCCCCACGGCCGTTTCCGTTGATGCGAACTTTGCCTACCTTGTTTCGTCTTCGGACTTAAACATGTGTGTAGGATGGCGAATATTTTCACAATAACGTCAATAACATGCCTGCTAGACACAGCACAAGTTATATAGCTTTACATTTATTATTATTTTATATACCGTAAGATATATTCTACATTTTTTTTTATTTTGTCCTGTAAAGATGCCAAGAGGATTTATCGAGTTTAGCGGGAGTATGTAAGTTTACGTACGCGATTTATTGGTAAACGTCTGACTGTTCTCTCTCGGCTGGCGCCTGTGTTTCTGCCCATCGTCCGCCCTCCTACGCAGACACACAGACCTGTACAAACATTTGGATGTGACGAACAATATTATTACGTTCTACATGCAGCAGCGGCACTAAAAATGCATTGCGACCCCACAGAACAAGGTATTGATTTAATCTGTTATCGATTCTCTCAATTTTACGTAAAAATGTGGCGTAGTTAAGTACAAAACGCCGATAATGAAGCTCAGTATCGTTACTGATTGAATAAAATTCGCCGACGGTGCATTAATGCAGTTACTCTGAGACTGTAGATTCCTGGGTTCATGTAGCATCTTAATTTGTAACTGGCCATAAATCAGAAGGATGAAACTAAACGGAAGGAAACAGCGGTACAACAAAAGAGAGATAACTAACTGTAGGTAACAGAGGATAATGTTAAGAGGAAGTGAAGACAGGAACAGTTACGAAATGTAGACAGACGAAACAACGAAACTGGACTGAAAGTATTCGGATTAACAAAGAAGAAACTAAAGCAAGGAAGTTTTGGAACATTGGGACAATTCATATGTAACAACGAGTGGAATAATGGGACAGGGGAGAAGAAAGGTTGAAAGAAGAAAAGAATATAACGAAAATCCTTGAAAGTGGGAATGAGAATGTGAATACATGTATAGGCCTACACCATGTTCCAAATGTCTTTTAACGGATTACGTAATTGGGCTAGCTACTTAGTAACTGGTCGAAGAAAGTGATGTTCTGACATAACGAATATCTGCCATTGAAAATAATCCAGAATCCAGTCAACTGTCCGTATTGAAAACCCGTCTCTTTGGTTTCCAAGAAGGATCCTAAGTACACTACTGTATGAATTTCTTGTTCCTTCAAGCTGGCTACGTGACAAGCCCATCATAAGTTACGCCACTCCTTAAATGTTCCTTATTTCAAAGTGTGTCATTACGAATAACATTGTTTCGTGCTGTTTATAATCGTTTTCCATTTGGAAGCTATTCTGAATTTGCAGAATGGCTTTTTAAAATGAAAAGTTTCACCTTCTCTTTGTATATTTCCACGTGATCCGTGACGTCAACTCTCTAATAGCCATGCATGTTCTGTATTAAATTAGGAAAGGGAATATTTAGGAGACTGTTTTCAAGAAGATTTGTCTTCGTTTTATCTCGAATATGGTTGCTGTATGTTCCGCTGAAATGTGTATACCCACTTCACGAATGAGACGCTGTGAATGCAGCATTTCTTTTGAAATGCCAAAAAAACACACAACACTCGAAACGGAATAAAATGCCTCCTTGTCAGCTTTTCAAACTTTTGATAATGGCATAAGCATGTATTTGGAATTGAAGAAACAAGAAATGCGTAGATAACTTGGGTGGGAGAACCTTTTGATTAATGGTAACAGGGAATATTTTGGGTGGGATAATAAGGGATCTGAGGGTTTCAGAATGTGTTGTTGTAAATTAGGGAGAATTGTTTGGGTTTTGAGCTAGTGTGCTTTCCGTTTGCATTTTCAAAAGCTGACAGTCCGCAACAAGTTGTGTAACTGGTAATGTGGAGACGTTTATTATTCTGAACACCAGAGACTGATAAATTTAGGTCGAGCCCCAAAAAACTTTTATCGTGAGCATTAGCATTTGAAATGTTTTGTTCGCTTTGTGTTGTTTTATGCACATAATGATTGTCTCCTTCAGGTGGGAGTTGTTAAAATTCACAAGCTGGCTGTGTGCCTAGGTTGGCAACACTGGCAGATTTAAGAGTGATGATGCGTGTGTTGTCTTTAGGCTATGTATGTAAAATTTCGCTAGAAATATATTAATATTTATGGACGTTTTCGTCACACGCGCGCGCACGCACGCACGCATACACATACGCGCGCGCCTACTGATATGCAGGTATTTATTTCTGTTGTAGAATGGATATTTCCTGCATAGTAGGCATATTGCTTATTTCTCTTAAAGGCTCGTGAGGTTTTTTTTTAACAGTTACAAGAGTGGTACTGCCGTCTGTGCATTTTAAGATAGAGCGTAATTCTGCTTTGAATTCCTGTGTTTCTGGTCCGGTCATTTCAGGTAAGGAAGCGGTGGAATTAACAAGTGTGCTCCTTGCAGGGCACGTGATGTTTGGGCGTAAAGATGTAGACCTATACAGTCACAAGGATATATCGAACTGCAGTTATTTGGATATGTGGCGCTGTTGAAAGGAACACAGAATATGCATACTTCACAAAAAAAAACTTAAGACATCTCCAAGATACACGCCTATATGATTGGATTCTACTGAGACGATAGGGCGACCAGTCTGTCCACTCACATGTGGATATCGACATTGCCCTAGACCTGGAAATAAATTCATTTCTTTGCTTAAAAGTACACACCACGTCATGTACATGTGAATATGGGCCACTGACGGTACACATCCTTGAACACGAGATGGAGGTGAACTGCATGCTTTAATCCCCGGCTTCTTAATCCAAGGGAAAGTGTCCCCGTTACCGAAGATTTACTTCTTCTGTAGCTTTTCGACCGTCGACTGGTAAACTGTAAGGTGTCGAAATATTTCGAAGGAGCGTTAGTGTCGTCGTCTTCAGGGTCAATTAGTTTAATAAGATTAGCCGCCGGGAAATGTGGGTATGTTATGTACATTACGATGATTGCGAGTGGGTGTATCAGTGTATCAGTGCTGCGCACTGTAGAGCGGGGGAGGAGGGGGGGTCGAAATGGGATCTGTAGAGTAGACATCTGCTCAGTCAGATTGAAATTTTGTGCTTTGGAAAGCAAATGACCATTATCCTCTTTTACTTTTCTTGTCCTTCTCCTTCGTTTCTACACACTCTAAACCTCTACCTTTTCGGAATCATTGGATAGCATGTATGTTGTAAGATTTTATACATTATTTTCTTTTTACCCTTATGAATATTTGAAAATTTTACTATTTTATACTTCTTCCTAATTTCTGCGGAGGGTCGGGTATTCCGGTTGGGGGGGGGGACATCCCGCACCTGTCCAGATCGGCTGTGGGGACCACCCAACCTCTTACGTAATGGGTACCGGGTCACTCCGGGGGATAAAGCGGCCGGAGCTTGGGGTTAACCACACTTCCCCATCTAGGACCGAAGTTAAAGAGAGAGCTGTGCCTCCTATCCATCTCTGTACCTTCATGGCAGTTCGTAGGGTGAAATTTCCTAATTTCTGAACCATTCGCCATTTAATAGATTCTGCAAAGCCACGCAAAAAATAAACCAAGATATTGTCTTATGCCGACTGTTGTAATAGTGTTCTTTTCTTACGAGACTTCCCGTTGTACCTTTTTTTTTTTTAAACGAAATTTCTTTTCCATATGCTTACTTGTTTTCCGGCTTTCTTGGTATAAACGTCCTAATGGTGGCATTGCAAGAGTACGTCGTACTGTACAAGTGTAACGTGAAAGGTAATTTTCTCCATTCTCGCATTTAGTTTTGCTTGTGTGATTCAAATGTACATATTCTTCGTAGGACTTCTCTCTTAGAAGTAACTGAACGTCCATTTATTTTTCTGAATGAAATTTCGAAGTTGCACGCCTAAATAAAAACAAACGTGAAACAGCAGGACTTCATGCATTTTAATTACGCGAGTCCCATCTCAATATCTAAATTGCGTAGCGTGCAAATTACAGCTGTACATGTTTAAGGGCGCGCGAAAATACGTTTGACGCTCGAAAGCAGATAGAGGATGTAGCACAGTAAGGCTGCTGAGAACAGTATGTGGACCTTAGACATACCAAGTACAGCCATTCCCCCGACTTAACGACAGTCCCACTTATGGCAAACCGAAGTTAAGACCAAACGTTTCTTAAGAACATTTCAATTTAGAATGCTATAAAAGTGCCATTAAAATTTCATTCGAGGGACGTTTCAAATTTTGCGCAGAAATTATTTTTTGTCACAACGGAATGTATAGAAAAAAGGGAAGACTATATACTTGAATCGTCTTCCCCTAGCTGGGGGGGGGGGTGGATATTTCACTTAATTTCGTATTTTCGACCTACGACGAGGTGTTCGGAAAGTTTCCTGTTCGTAAATCGGAAACTACCAGTAAAAAATAACTGAGAATATTATACAAATAGAACCTACTTAATCCGTGGGTGGATAATATTCAAATTCATGTTAGAGAGGTGATTTGTAAAGTAGAAATTGGATTTTAGCTGGCTGAAGATTGTATCCACTGTCGGGCTCGAATGAAAACTGTAATGTTTTTTCGTGTTCCATTAAGACAATGAATTTCTAAACGAATTGAGGAACTCACAGCTGATCAGAAAGACGTTGTGCCATGGAGTGAGTGTAATGATTGTTGTTAGGCAGCCTGTGCTGCGCGACAGGGTGCTGATATGTAGGAGCTGCGGGCGACTGAGTGATTGACTGGGTAGCCGTGTCCATAATCCCCGCGACGCGACGCGACCCGACTCAACGTGACGTTTGGTCCTATTGATTGACCAGAAGATACTGGCAGCTCATATGCGTCAACTGGCAACGTGTATACTCGTAGCGAATTGAAAAAACCCGTGGGAGAGTGGACGCAGTCCGTATCAAGGTATCATACTATGCTAAATGAAATGTTCATAATTGAGGCAGGTAATATCTGACAGGTTCCCTATTAGCAACGGTCTGAGACAAGGAGACGCTCTATCACCACTGCTTTTCAACTTTGCTTTAGAGTACGCTATTAGGAGGGTTCAGGTAAACCAGGATGGCTTGAAA
>Ga0123352_10004183_pt1 | contig 21187 bp, 16 predicted proteins | sample TergutLab28metaG_FD_89700 | JGI IMG/M metagenome (GOLD analysis project Ga0123352, IMG submission 89700) | Labiotermes labralis P1 segment gut microbial communities from Petit-Saut dam, French Guiana - Lab288 P1 | ecosystem: Host-associated > Arthropoda: Insects > Digestive system > Gut ...
AATTGGGTGTGGTAAAGCTTTTTTTGTTAAAGAAAAATAATTTTCCACTTTAGTGGTTAATTAAAATGGATTGAAAAAATTTTTAAAATTTTTTTATTTTAAAGTTTTAAACAGCTTTTTTTTTTTTTTTTGTATAAAATATGTATCTAAATGATATTTATATGATAATGACAACTACATGTTTCAGCTTTCCTTTTAAAGTCATCTTTAGGTTGTAACTCTCGGATATTGCAACATACAATTGACACTGCTTTTAAGTACGAGATCTCGGGTACATAAATTCTGGTATGCTGGAATGCTGGGATATAACGTTTAAAGTAGAGCAAGGAGTATAAAATTAATTGTAAAATTACTTGAGGAAATAAGATAAAATGATATGGATAAAATAGAGTCTTCTTTAGTGGAGAGTATATTATAATTCTTGTGAAATCTGTTTGATGTGGACCTATTCTCGTGGCTGTATATGGAGTATTTCTACATCTCCACATAACATTATAATACATCTCTTCACAGAATAAATACTCCATATACAGCCACGAGAAAAGGCCCACAACAGACAGATTTCACAAGAATTATAATATACTCTCCACTAAAGAAGACTCTCTTTCATCCATATTATTTTATCTTATTACCTTATGTAATTTTACAAGTAATTTTATATTCTGTGTTTTATTTTATATGTTATATTCTAGCATACTAGAATTTATGTAAACGAGATCTCGTACTTAAAAGCAGTGTCAGTTGTATATGGAAATACACAAGAGTTACAACCTGAAGATAGCTTAAAAAGGAAAGCCGAAACATGTAGTTGTCATTATCATATAAATATCATTTAAATACATATATTATACAATAACAAGTTGTGTTAGACTGTCAAATTACATATACTTTTAAGTATTGAAAAACACAATGTGGATACCTCACTTGAAAAAAAATAGATTGACAACTTTTCCTTGTACTTACTGCATTGAAACACATCTGGTAATGATCACTCTGAAATGACCATATGATGGCACTTCACAAGAAGTAAGATCTTTACCTGGATACAAAAGAATATTAAAATTTCTGCAACTCACATAAATTTCACTCCTAAAAATTCATTGTATATAGAAATGTATTTTCATGACTAGCTGCTGAACGAAAGTGGAATTTGCATGTTTCTTGGCTCTTGGTCAGATGCTGGTGGTGGTGGGAAAGGATACCAGTGCAGTTCCTGCTAAGTTGCTCTGCTTTCTTGTATGGCCCGTTTTTGTCCCTAACTCTACTGTAAATTGTAAACATACTCTTATCAAATCAAATTAGTGTTGGAAGACATTCTGAAAGTATATCAGAGAGGCATGTGATGCTGGAGATACTTCTTACCTCCATCATAAAGGATGAAGATTCAGCAGTCAGCATTCCAAGGTGCAGAGGTGATGGTATAATACCCCCCCCCCTCCTTTTGTAAGCCATTCTTCATGAACTTTTGTGATAGTGATTAGATACAAGATGATGGAATGACAAGGACATAGGAAAGTTGAGAAATACGTACAGGATTTTAGTCTTAAGCATTAAGGGAAGAAATATGAAAGAGGCCTAGGCGTAGAGGTAGGAGAGTAATGTTAATCCTGTCATGTGGAAGTAAGGGCCTGGGATAATCTGAAAATTATAAGAATTTAAATGGCTGCCATATCTTCTCATATTATTGGCGATGACTTTAGGTGACTGGTTTCTTTAAACCCACACTGCATGCTGTCAGTAGTTGACCTTCAGTTTGAAGAATTGAAAACAGGATTTAAAGTTGTGGGGTGTGGGCTGAGTTGAAATGTCTGGATAAGTTCCATTGGTGGGCTGGTGTGAACATGTAGTGATGGTTACGTGTAAAACAAGAGTGGTTAGTTACTTCATTACATGAGGAAGTCATAAAAAAGACAATGTTGAACTATACCTTTGTATATGTGCTTCAGACTAATGCTCTGATGTAACAGTACTGTTTGCAGTGACTGATATGAAGTCACTTAACCCACCAGCTTCACGGGTTTTAAAGACTGTAGTTCTGGCTTATGACACTGTGGTGTTGTTTTATGTGGTTACCAACATTTCAGAGGAAAGTACTCCCTCTGTCTTGAGGGAGGTTTGTGGATTGAATCACCAAGGAAGCAGACATCATGCTGCCTCCTAAGAATACGAAAAGGAAGATTATTTTTATCTGAATGGGTTGTGGATTCCTCTCAGTAGCTCCTTGAAAGAACCAGAGAAGGCTGTATATAGAAAAGGCATGCACCTCATTTGGCTTGTTACTCTTCACTCTATGGCCATTACAAGGGTCTTCTTTGAAAAGTGTATTTTCTGGGCCCCGCTTGAAAGCTGTACCTGCCTGTCCCCCATTCACATAGGTCATCTTTCATGCATAATTATCTTTATCCAGTTGTGATTCACTTCTACCCTGAAGGTGGAGGCAGCTTGCTCCTCCAAAATGTTGGTATGCACCCACACGACTACACAGGGTCACAGCACTGGAGATTGTAACATTTGGTGTATAAATTTTATTTGGATTAAGTGTACCTTCCAGAGACAGTCATTGATTGTTATTGTATAATGGCTTCTTACTGTTTCTGTCATGTCTTTGTTTGTGATATAAATGTTGTAGTCAGATATGGAAGATAGCGAAACGAGGTTTGTCATATGGTTACAAGGAATTGTTATATATTTAATTTAGTTTTCTTGTGAAAATTTGTCACTTTGGCAGAAAATGTAGGTTGTTAGTTAATCTTCTTTATTTATACATAGGTTCTTAATTGATAGAAATTATCTAGGTTTGTATAGTTCTGGCTCAGGTTTCAGTAAAATTAAATCTCTATCTTACATTTACAGTGATTAGCAGTTCATACATTCTGCATGTTGCTAGGTTCTTTAAACCTTACCCGTGTCATAATATATATTCAGTGTGACATTGTTTCCAGCACACTGTTATCTTCAGCAATCACACCAATAAATAGTGTAGCATTCTGTGGCATTAAATTCTAAGTTGTATCAGGCTAATTATATTACTGGAATCTGTGTAATATTAAACATGTATATGGTTGTACATATGCAGAACTGTTGCTTGTTGCTTATGAATACTGATGCTTCACTTAGGTTTACGTTCTGGTGAGGTGACACCATTACCCCCATCACGACCTCTCAGTGCACTCAGTCAACAGAGTGTGAACAGTGTCAACTCTGGAGTGAGTGTCCGTGCTCGCCCAGTTGCTGCAACCCGCAAGCCTCGTCCCGCCAGCATTGCAGTGACAGGTGTAACACATGAGTCTGATAGTCAAGCAAGCCGCACTTCACACAAACATAGTGAGGCACTTTGTTTATTATTTTTTTTTGTAATAGACTACACAAATGAGCTGTGAATGGCATTTGAGACATTTCTGCGCTACCTTTCTGTTGTAATTTTAAGCTGTACATATAGCTATTTGGAAACAAATGTAAGACCTCTGGTGTGGTGTTAAGGTTGTGTGCTCTGGGATGTGATGCTGTGGAGCTTGGTAGCTAGGTACTAATGTTGCAGAGGAATCTGTAGCCTCTTCTGCCCAAACGACGAAGAAAACAGCTTCCTTTGAAATGTCATTACCCATTACATTACATTACACTACATTACAGTACAATACATCACATCACATCACTTACAGAAGACCGTATGCACTCTTGATTCTGTCTGCCACATTCCCACAATGGAAATAGAAAATGTAGTTGCAGTGAACCAGTAGGAATTTCAAGTATGTAGACACATCTTGTGGTCCATTTGTTCTGCATCCATTTATTCAGTACTGGTATACAAGTGTGAGTACAAATTATGAATTGTGTGAGGTGTATATCGAGGTATAACTAAAAGATGGCACAAAGGCCTGTAGCCTAGGCCGCTCCCTCTGGCTTTAAACCCAGATACCACCCAACCAAATTTCTTCTTCGTTTAAAAAAAATAAAAGGACACACTATGAATTGTAGTAGAAGTCCTTAGTGTAATTACATGATGACCTTCAGCTAATATGGCATATACATCATTGTCAAGCACAAAGCTTGTAATAATTGTAAGATTTCTGTATCATAGCTCAGCAGTGTGTTTCATGTGCAGCATTGGTTGTGTGGACCAAGAGACATCAACTTACACTATCTCAACCCTTAATAAGTTTTTGCTTATTTCCACCTTATTCACCCTGCATATCAAGACTGCAATGTGTGCCAAAACATTTGACCAGTTTTAACATATGGTGTGGCTGAACTCCAAGAAGCCAGAATTGTACATTTGATACGGCCTGCAAAAATTAAAAGACAAGTTTAGTTGCAGTTACTGACAAGAAAACTGCTGTGTTTAATACGTGACCATTATTTTGGCAAATTTCCAAAGACATGTTCTGTGTTAGTGCTGTAGTGGCCACTTAAATTTTAGGGGTAGCTTCCTAAAATCTGGTGGGAGGCTGTAAGGGTTCGCTGCCACCAAAATTATTACTTTCCCTAGTAAATCACTCACAAAGACTATCCATATCCACAACAATAAAAATTAACAATACCTTCTAATTAAATTATTTTGCTCTAATCACAGTGCAAAATTAAATTCAATTCCCCAATTTAATGACATCAAAATAACTTACTAACTCCAACTCCAACACTACTACAACTTACCACCAGTTCTCCCTAGATTGTCCCTATGCAGTTTCATATACTCTACACAGTACATTTTTCTCTTTCTCCTCAGTTTTACAGGCTCCAAAACAGTTGTATCACACTTGCAATTATACAACATTTCGCAGCAATCTCATACCCGAGCCAAAAGGTCCGCTCAAGTTCTGTTATAACAGACAAACAAAAAAAAAAATACTCCCCCTCAGTCACACAAATTTACAAATTCGCTGTAACACCTACCTGTTACAATGCAAAACAGCCACATCTTTCACCAATCAAAACTTCTTTCACTTACAAATTCTTCCAGTGGGCACAGAGGTGCACACAACTCAAACATATTATTCCAACAAAACCAGAGCAGCAGAGAGCTCCCACTGTATTATGCAGGGTCTTATATCACCTCTCTGAATGCGGAACCCCACCCCACAGCCTAGCAACAACCTTCACCAGCTTCCACACGCTGTAGGCCTGGAGAGAAGTTCACACGGCATAACTCAATCCAAAATGCTGACAAACTTTCACACGCTCTGTCATGAGAACAAAAGGATACTAGTATTCGTACACTGCCCATCAAAATTATCCAAACCCATTTACAACAAATTAACCAAAACCAGTTACAAAACATAAAACACAAAATCCTTCTACCTCAGTCATTCATTACAGATCAAATAAACTTGGCCAGAAAATTTTACATGTCACATTGAAGAAAATAGTATACGTTATGTAGCATATGGCTGATAAAATGTTTAGCCAGTAAAATCACTCGTGTCACAGGTGGACACTTTGAACAGATTTTAGATGTGTTCACAAAATTGTGAAAAGTAACTATTAGCTTTGTCACGTCTTTCTTTCCATCTGGATGGAACCGTTCAGCTTCCAATGGACAGATTTTCATGAAATTTGATATTTGAGTATTTTTCAGAAATCTGTTGAGGTAATTCAAGTTGCAGTATAATCTGACATGAACAACACTTACTTTACATGAATGCCTATGTATATTTATGATAGTATTTCACTGAATTCTTCTTAGGATGAGAAATATTGTATACAGTCTCTGTAGAGAAAATCAATACACATTTTTATTCAATAGCATTTTTCTGAAAATCGTACGTTTATGAGATAATGTGGAAAAATACATTAGAGACAGACAGGCCACATACAGTATGGGGCATGCACCTTGTGTGCTGGATAGCTAAGGTTGCAAACACACGCTCAGTATCTAATACTTAATTCTTTTCCACAGCAACAGTGGTTAGGCAAACTTACCAGAATGTTGCCTGCCTGCCTTGTTACATGGATTTATTATTATGCATCACCCCTTTTAGTTTTACATTGACACTATTTTAAGTTCATTTTAACCCCTTTATTTCTGCCATGTCTTCAGTTTACTACCAAACTGCCATCACGTCTTTCACTTCCATTTTGGACCATGCTAATAGAACTCCCTTTTTTATGTAAAATTTATATGCATGTGCAATTTTTCAGATCCTCCTGGATCATCCCATATAGCATATTCTTACTAAAAATGTAATTAACCACATTTTCATTAATTTTATGGAAGCAGATGATAAAGGTAAAGGTGTTCCTCTACATACCATGAACGCATATAGGGGAGTGGAGGTAGCTTGACTCATTCTAAATATTGGCACTAGATAGGGTGAGTGGTCAGCTTCACACCTCAGCTGCTTTACTCCCAGGGTAAGACTCCGCACTGTGTGTTGAAAAGGAGGCAGGGTGGGCCCTAGAGTCGGTCTGAGTTCTTTGACAAGTGGTGAAATTTTATGGTGTAAATGAAAATTTAGCAAGATCTTTGCAGAGACTTCAGGATTCCTGTAGACAGGCAGAGAGAGTATGTTTAATGTTCATGGAGTTGAATTTAGGAGGACTGAAATTGCACTGATTTTTGAGTAGGCATTATCATTATTGTTCCAATGACCAGGTGTTTTAAGTTACTTCACAACATGTGAAACAGACAAGAGGGTATCTAATAGAGTAGTAATCCTAGTTTTTGCATTATTTATTGTCCTTTCATGAGTATAGTATGTCATTGTATGTGCATTTCTGTATGTGATGCTACGGTTCAGGTTTGCATGAAAATTTTTGTTTCATTGTAGCCGTAAATTAAACATAAAGTTTCAATATGAGATTTGAGCAGTATTGCTGACGATTAGTCATCTGGGATGTGAGTCTGTGTTGTTGGATGAGTGATTCCCATTGTTTTGAAACCATGTTGCTTTCATCTTCAAGGGTAAAAGTAAAGTTTATCCTGGAATAGGCCATGAAGGACCAGAGGGGGAGTAGAGGTATAGCTGTACTCTTTCTTTAACCGTGGTGCTAGAAGGAGGTCAGTGGTTAATGCCATGCCCACTTTACCTCCAGGAATGAACCGTTACCCATTGTACAGACAGGGTGGGCCCCATGGCCAGTTTGGACAGGTGCAAAAATCTCACCCCCACCAGGATTCAATCCCTGGACTGTTCAGCCCTTAGCAAGTCACTATACCAACTATGCTAGCCAAGCCTACCATCTGCAAGGGGAACAGTCCAAATTGTCACATTCCACAAGACCTGAATCCTTAAGTTTTGTTGTTACAGTTAATCAAGTTTGGGGGTTTTTGTATTGGATAGAAGTGGATTATGTTGCAGATGTTTCGGAAGAAGTTTCTTCCTCCAGATTCAGAGTCAAAAGTATGTAGCAAGATAAAATAATATAAGCATGGGTGTGTCAGACCCTCAGTAGGGAGCAGGGGCTACTGGGACAGTTGGAACGGTGGACAAGGAACTGTGACACAGCAGAACATTTTTATTTGCTCACTGGGTCTACTGGCTGTACTGGGCACTAGTCTCTTCTTCCCTTCCTGTGGGCCTGAGGAACTGTTTGCCTATTTAACCTGAACAGTTTTTCGCCCTTCTACCTTTGACCCAGGAAGTGAAAGCAACAAGTTTCTCTGAAATATCAGCAACTTAGCTTATTACCACACTTTGCTTCAACCATAACACAGGATCAGCATTAACAGTGAATCATTGTGAGAGCCTGAAGTCAGTATTTGATTTTTTCCTCCCAGCACCATGGGAGTGAATTTTAATGCTCCAGATGACAGTCGTCTTCCCAGTACAGTAATTTTGTTCAGTTACTAACTTCTTGCAGGTATTGCTGGGGAAATTCGAACCTCAAAAACTCAAAACTTGAACACTGATCATGAGAGTGCCAAACCACCGCTACCGAAAGTCCATGCTGCCAAGAAATTACCAAAGTCCGAGATTCCAGGCAAGAAGACTGCAGACAAAGTTATGAAGCCAGCAAAGGTAACATAACACGTTTTAGGTATTTGTAATGCTTAACTGCAAATATCCATTCCTCATTATTGTAATGATTTCTGTTACATAACACATGACATTCTCTATCATGATATACATATTTGCATGGATATTTTAATGTTTGTTCTTGTGCAAACAGATAAGTAGCTCTTTAACAGCAACATTTTTTATATGCTGGTATTATGTTCCCTTGTTTGGGCTTTGTGGTATGCTTTTTCATGGTATAGGATGGCTATCAAAATATGTTGTAATTGTAAAAGTATCATCATTTCTTTGATTGGTAGCACATCATTATATGCTAGTACCCACACTTAGGTCTAAAATTAGTTGATAAAGAATTGTGTATGTTAGTACTACTACATTCGCACATATGGTATTTTCAACGCATTGTATGTTTTGTGATGGTAAGTAGTCTGGTGCAGAGCAGTCACAATGGCTCAGTATCATTTCTGTTGCAGAGAGTTTGCCTAAGGAGCAGGTGATCAAAGATTGATTCTTGTGTAAGTCATAATTTTTTAATCACTGTGTTTGGGAAAACTTTGGTTCATAATGTTTGCACTGATTTTAGTTCTCCCCATCTTCAGTTCTTTTTGTAACTATTACAGTTTATCACACAGATCTTTATTATGTTGGTGTATGCATGTTTCTTGGAAAATACACTCTGGCTGGTGTAACCAGGAGTGTGGAATATGATGAAGAATCAGGTATCTGCTGTTGTTGACAGAGTGTAGATTAAAACATACATTCTACTGTGGTAGAAGTTGAGCCTTCAGTTATAAAATTCCAGCCATCATTTATGAGTGATGATGACAGCCTTGATTGTGAACAAGAAAACCAGGAAACAACAGATGCAGTACATACTGCTTACGATTATTGCAGAAGTGCAAATTCATAACAGATCATGTGAGTGGTAACATTTTGTCATGCTCGCAAGTAATGGGGTGTGAAATTTCAAAAACTTACATGATTCGGATCTTGTAATTTCATCAGTGGAGGTAACTGCTAACAGGGGAAGACTGACAACATCATGAAGTTGACAGTGAGTGAATGGAATGTGTTGGATAGTGAAAATGAAGACAAAACTGGAAGTGCTCATACCTCATCAAGTGCATTGTGGAAAATACTTCACAGAAAAATTTCAGGTTTGTAGTGTTTTGCCAGCTACATCCTGCAGTTGTTGCAAGATAGTAAGATTACCACTTACAAGCAAACTGCAGTTGTGGAGGTGGATTGAATGTGTAGAAAGGGGTGGAGGTAATATGGATAAATTCTTTGACATGCAATCAGTTCATATTTGCGATTGCAAACAAGCAGCACACTGTCACCTGGGCAGTCCTGGAATGTAGGGTGGCAGCATCTTTTAGTTCACATCACCAGTGATCCCCGTTGTTGCATTTTCCAAGTGGCTCAAGGACTTTAAGAAGAATTACAAAATTAGACAGAGACATGTGACAAAATATGTTATCATTACAGAAAGTGCATCTTTTCTAAAAACAGAAGTGCTTAATTCTTTCAAAAATTGATATTTGCAGTAATTCTGACTTACAATCCTGGCTATATAGCAGATACAGACCACACAGGATGCGAATACCACGTCAACATTAGGTGAAAATTATCCCATAAAGGGGAGAAAACAACAAGTTCTAGTATGAAACATCAACAAAATTACACATTCATATATTGTTCAGCATCAGGTAAACTTCTTTCTTCATCGTGTCTGTCTGCAAGAAAAAAGTGGTACATATGATCCTCATGTCTGTGAAGAAGTGAAACATAATCATTATAATTTGGGTGTGTCTGTGTAACTACAACAAAATCAGGTAAGATACAGAGTGTGAGCACTTTTTGTATGGTATGACAGGTTTGTACATAAAGAAAAATTTCTGTAAGTTCTTGATTGGTGGGGAGGGCAAACAAATCCAGCACTTCACAGTGAGAAATTTCTCATTTAAAATAATGAGCTCACCTGTACTTTAAAAATAATACCACCAAAGTGTACACCTTGGTTGCAGCCTTGTGATTTGTATTGTTACGTTAAACATTATATTAGAAATTTTTAGAATTTCCTAGTTCTTACAGCAGCTAGTAGAAAATTCCCAGGATCATAGTTCCAAGCGCCAGTTTGTGTAAAATTAGTAATGAGAAGAGGTCTGCTGATTCACATCTGGACAAGAAAGCTGCTGATGGATGTGTGAGGTGGTATGTACAGCATTCTTTACATTTCCCAAATCCAATGCAAACATGGTGATTTTAAAAAAGTGACATCCATGGTAATCAGTCTCAGAACTCACGCTTTATAGGATAACTTTCTGTGCATTTGCTACTGCAGTTAATGTGGTGGTGCATCTGCTAATGTAACATGCAGGGCTCAAGTGGACAATGTGGAAAGTGTAATTGCTTTTATGAAGAAACAGTGGAATGTCAGCACCTACCTATTTTGGCCACAAAGTCAGAGTAGAGTCTCTGCTGCTATGCTGCAAAACTAGAACTGAATTTGGGGGGGTTTCAGTTGACTGCCTGTGTTTCTTTGCACAAGCAGTATTGTTCAGTATACCCCTACTGAAGACAGGAAGGAATCAACTGTGTGGTACCTTGACCAGCAGAGAAATGGATGGCTCACAGGGGAGTGTCAGTTAGTTGGGCACCAGTTTTGAATTAGAATTAATCCAGGTACAACTTCATATTATCCCATTAAATGGTCAGATTTGATATCCTCTGTCATTGTGAATATGTCCAAAATGATACTCTGGCATAAACAGCAAAATATATGGAACTTTTTTTGTTTAGATATAAAATTTAGGTAAAGTCGTTTTATTGTCTGTCAGAAATGTGGGTGTGCATATGTACCATCTTGAACTTCCTCTACAGCTTGATCACATAAATATGACAGAAATTAGCTTAGGAATGAAGTGAGGCACATATTGATTTATGTGACTGAGGAACACCAATGTGTTTCATACATTGTTGGCATACCTGTTCAGAAATATCTGCACTGCAATTTAATTGACATATTTTGTTGTTTGTGATAGCGACATATGCACGTACATTTCTTCCCCCCCCCCCCCTTTTAAATCCTCAAGAACATGGTTCTTATCCCTCTTTACTGTGAAAATGCAGTCATTGTAATCATGGTACCAGTGCTGTTGTGGGGGGATGAAATTGACTTGAATTTGAACTGATGCATGTACGATGAGCAGAATTTACAGTTTTTACAAGTTGTGCTTACTACATTGAATGAATGCTTTATTCAAGTTTCTTCCCTGTAGTGATTAATTTAAAATATGTTCCCCATATTGCACTGACTGATCATATTGTAGCTGATAAGCCTGTGGGTTTAACAAATAACAACGTTTATTGACATTACAATTAGAACAATTGAAATAGTAATGAAAAGAGAACACTCACAATAATTTCAGCCATCCCTCACAAGAAATAACCCTTCTCTCATACATTCAGTACACTGGGGTCATAGCCCTGTGTACAGTTTGCTTAATTCTGTTGTCTTCTGATGCTCACAGCACTGACACCAGTCTCGAACACAGTACTTCACAGATTCACTTCACCCGCTCAACAGTATGCAGTTCCACAGCAAACTCCCCTTCACTCTGCACAGTGACAAGACTTTCCATTTCTTGCGGCTCACTGGCCTTATATAGTGCTTGCTTCACTTCTCAAACCTTTGTCATTGTTTTAGTTAGTCCTTGGTGTACCCCTTTTGAATTTTTTTATCTCTTTCTCATACACGAAGATTCTGGCATACCAGCAGCTTTGACATCAGGGGCTGCGTGGGGTGGCACACCACTAGGCAGTTGCCCTTACGAATTTTACACACACATGCATGCACAAATTTTACATCTCCCCCACCCCCTCCACTCCTGCTTTTTCCCAAAATGACTAGAAATAAAGGCATGTGAGTTTTAAAGTAGCATCACCATATATTGGCCATGAAGATTAAATTGTGGGTAGAATGAAGCATGTGTTTTCTGTGAGATAGAAATATCATGGTTGTTTGAGGGTTTCAGCAGAAATCTGAAGCCAAGGAAACTGCAAGGGCCCCCGGAGGGAAGGTTAAGCATTGTATGAGATATTAGGTTTTCCTAGTGGTGAATATTTAGATTGTGGTTTTGAGGATTATGACACTGCATAGTCTGGTTGTGGTTACTAGCATTGTGGGGGAACTTGGTGTCCTCAAGGTTCTGTGAAGATACATCAACCTGACTCCTCTGAAATGCTGCCATCTACCAGCCAACATGGTGTCAGCAACTTACAGTCTCAAGGCATAAACATCTTTTTTATTTTTGATTTCATAATAGGCTTCCCCCAGAATGACTCCAAAGACAACCCCACTGCAGTCTCCTGGATCAGAAGTACCTCCATCTTTATCTCAGGATCCAGCTGAATCCAGAGAAGAGAAGAATCAAATTGAGATTGAGAAGACTGAAGATGTTTCTGTTTCAAAACCCCATGACCAGCCTGAGCAGGTTCATAACAGTGTTGAACAGACAGGTGTAGAAATACAACCATCTTCAGAAGAGATTTGTTTGATGGCATTGGAATCAGAACCCATAATTGAGAAGCAAGTCCATGAGGAAGTAAATGAGAAGGAAATTCTACAGTCTGATCGTGATGTGGTTCAGGAGATCCAAGAGAAGCTTGAAACAGCCAAACATTCAGAACACAGTGGTCCTGAAGTTGATATGACAGGTAGTTATCCATTTTCTGTGATCATCCTGCAGCTTGTAAGTGTTGATCACTTGTGCTGTTATCTGGTTTTCAGGGTATGTGAACAGGTACTCTTTGTGTGTAATAATTGAGGTTTTCTTGGTGGTGAAGATGCATGTTGTAGTCTTCTGGAGTATGGCAGCTGGTTCAAGCTTTTGTGGTTGGTGCCAGGATTTTGGAGCTCTCATCATCAGTGTAGAGAGAGGCATTATGTTTCCCTAAAGTATTGGTATTCACCCATCTGCAGCATGATGTGATAACCCAGAAGATTGCAAATTGATACTGCAAATTCATCAGACATGCCCTGTTCACTTGTTAACTGTATTTGAAGTACACAGATATAAAAAATATTAATTAGGATTTCTTTTATAATAAGTTACGCCTGTATTCTTGTTACAAGTCATGAACATGCACCTGTGTTAGTCTTATTTATTTTTATATCAGTGTTTTTATACATGTGGAAATGCATTGATGTGTTTTTAATATGTTTCATGTTGTATAAATACATAACTAGCTGTCTTAAATATTTAAAATACAATAATATATTTTCAAGTTTTCATTGTGGAAATTGTACAGATTGATGGGGTTTTGAGGCTGTGTAATGCCAGAATCCAGAAGACTAAAATCTGTACAGTTAAAATATAGTACAGTAAATCTTACCTAACCTAACACTTTACCATTGGGCCACATATAAAGACATGTTTACTATCCCATGCATTGTTGATGGGTCACATATTTCAGTGTTTTCTTACACAACATCCTGCATATGTGTTTGTCAGATGGCCTGGCTTACTTATCGCTTCAAGGTTATTGAAAGCTTGATGCAGGATGTTTGGGTCTCAAGTTACAAACAAACAGACTGGTCCTGACCCCCTATTTTTAGAACCACAAGACTGCAACAAAGAGACAACTCATTCAGATAACCTCTCTGTTTTCTTGCCTAACTTCCTTCAATTACAACATGGCTTAGTGTAGGAGTGTTCTGAAAGAGGATGATATGTGTGCGAGTAATGTGCAGATACACATTCTGATTTCTGTGATAATAGTGACAATGAAATTTTGGACAGTTACAGTGACAGTAATGTCGACGTCCCCACATCTAGTTCACGTAAATGGTGGTGACCTTCTGCCGTAGTTTTTAATAGTGACTGTGAATCGAGCACAGAAGAGGAAGAAAGTAGTGAACTGGGGAGCTCTGGTGATAAGACAAGTGACATGTGATGTAAAACATATAAAAAACCAAGCAGTGAGCTTTTTCTTTGGAACCACAGGTTTGACTTTAGTAATTAATAACTGTGAATCTCAAGTCATGATTTCAGTCACTGGCAATGATCTTAAAGAGTTACTTACTGAGCAGTCTAACCTTTAACATTGTCAAAAATGCACAAAAATGGAAAGTCTCACTGAAAACCCTGATGTGGTCCAATACCACACCTGAAGAAATGAGAAAGATTTTGGGACTAATCATTTTTGATGGGACAGGTCAGAATGGAAAATATAAGAGACTACTGTCCACTGACCCCACAATTTCCACACCCATTTTTCCTCACAGTATGAGTAGGAACTGTTTTGAATCCATTTGGCAGACCTGGCATTTTAGTGACAACAGCCAGCACACACAGGATTCAGGGTGGCTTTTCCAAATTTGGCCCATGTATGAATAATTTGTACAGAAATTTAGGTCAGTTTACAGCCAAAACAAGAACTCACCTGATGAAGCCATGGTCACCTGAAATTTAGGACATACAATCCAGGGAAAATAACAAAATATGGAATGCTGGTGAGAATGGTGTGTGAGGCAGTATCGGGTTATATCTGCAACATGGGGATATACGCAGCTGAGGGAAAGAAATTGGAGGACACAGTGTTATCACTTTTGGACAGAAACTTAGGCCAAAATCATCACATCTATCAAGACAATTTTTATAACAGTGTGAGCTTAGCTCAGACATTACTAGACAGAAACGTGAGAGTCTGCAGCACTATGAGGGCTAACAAGGGTGGCATTCCACATGACCTAGAAGGGTAAGGCAAGCGCTTGAAAAAAGGCAGTCAGCGTTCCGGAGAAAAGGTGACTTAATGGTGCAAGTGTGGAAGGAAAAAAGACTTGTGCGAATGATAAGTACCATCCATGAGGTAACAGTTTTAAACACAGGGCAGAAAAACAGGAAAACAAACATGGAAATAAAGAAGCCTTATGCTGTTGTCCAGTACAATAAATTCATGGAGGGCATAGACAAGGCAGACCAGTACCACAGTTATTACTCGGTTCTGTTGAAAACTGTAAAATGGTCGATAACAGTGGTACTGTATCTGCTAAACAGTTCACTCTTAAATGCATTTTTTCTGTACAGGAGAGTAAATTCAAACTAAAAAGTAAAGTACAAGCACTTCCTGCATGAGGTAGGAAGGTCCTGGATATCAGAAGTCCAGAATCGAAGTGAGTCCAATTCTGATGACCTTCGAATGCCAGAGAAGCGAACAACGCCAAGGGGGCCTAAACAGGACCCATGAGGCAGACTCTCTGGGGATTTCAAAATACACAAACTGGAAAAAATTGCTGCTGGTGGGGAGGGAAAAAAGTATCCTGCAAGACAGTGTAAAGTGTGTGCTGCACATAAGAAGTGAAGTGACACTAGACACATTTGTAAATTTTGCATTGTTCCGCTTCACAAAGGGTCTTGTTTTGAGAAATACCATTCAGTGAAGACTACTACAGTTTCTGCTTTCTTGGGCCCAGGAGCACGATCTACGATGTCAAACCATAAGTAAGATTATGTTATGGGGTTGATCATTTAGAGCATTTAAAACGTCCAAGAACTAGGGGTATTTAATTAAAGGGACATCCAGTCGGCAAAGTGTTAAATTTTAGGTGTCAGAAGTCAAATGATTAGCTCACATGCTGTACACATGTACTGCCTTCTTTCATAGTATTTGCCACGTGCAGGCAGCCTGAATGATGGTAAATTCATACATATTGATAGGCTGTAGTAGTTGTATGGAGTTATCTCGTGCTTGGACCATGCCACAGAAATTAACCAATTCTATTTTTATGGATTCCATTACAAAAATTATGTATACATGCATGCCCAAACTCGAGCTTCATATTTTGCATATTTGTGTGTGTCCTCCATATGTGCAAGTTGTCCCTTCTAACTTTAAGCAGAAAATGTACCACGTCATGGTACAAGAGACCATTACATAATTTTTTATTATTGCAGCATCAATGATTGCAACAATTCGTATCACTACAGAAGAAGAAGCCAAGGCTGCACTGGCAGAACGTCGACGACTAGCTCGGGAACAGGCAGAGAGGGAAGCTGAACTGGAGAAACTGAAATTGGTAAGAACATGTTCACATCTCTTATTCCAGAATTTGAGTTGCACAGTTTAGCTAGTTAGCAGAATTTATGCATTTTAAGTATTTAAGAAAATTGTCTAATGGCGCATATGTTCTTTCACTTTTATCACAAATAATTTGTTTTAATTTCAACATCTGAAAATTGTTCCACAACAATTTCATCTCTTTCTACAACAGAAGAGTTCTCATATTCTCATCTATCCATTTAGTGGCATTTCTTTTTCATACAGACATTTATTTACACATGGCAGCACTGTAAATGTTGGAATGTAATTTGAAAACTGATGAACCACAGTGTATAAGTACACACACTGTATTTAGGTGTTGAATGGAGTTATGCGAGACTAATTACTGTTAATTTTGATTTGTGTACAGGCAGGTCTCCTTTAATGCAATTTCACTTTAACATGACTTGAAAATTTACACCACTTTTCAAATTTGTGCGGTAATTTTTTATTTAACGCAGTTTGACATAAATGATCTGTGGCCACACTTACTTTCTGTGGTATGCTAGCAGAAAGTGATGTTATGTCATGCTATCAGTCACATGTATGGATCAGTGACAATGATACAGTCATGCGGATCATTCAGTTTCCTCTTCAACACCATCGGCTTTTCTTACCAACATGAATGAGAAATGTAAATCAAGATCACCTAGTGCAATCCAATTCAAAAACTGGAGAAAGACATTGGTATGGAAGAGAAATTAGACATAATAAAGCTGACTTGAATAAGGTAAACAAATTATTGACATATGCCATTATGTTAGACTCTCATATAGTAGTGTACATACTATTTATGATAATGCTGATAGAATTAAAGGAAGTGCTAAGTCAGGAACTAGAGTGTTTTTCTAGCAAGACTACCACAGTCATGGAGTATCTCTGTCCAAGGTTCACTGACTACCACACTCCCCTCCATCCCAAACACTTGCAACGACCCTATTGGCTGATACCATACTACTAAGACTTTTCACTGCCCACACCCTTCCCCTGTATAACTCCAAATTTGGGACTATAGGTTTTCTTTTGGTTTCTTGAACCCTGAGGATGGGACCGATAGGTTGTCCCAAAATGTCAGAAATTACCACTACTCGCTGTGGAATAACCCAGAAGAGCACAGTTCTCTTCTCTGCCACAGTCCTGTTGGAATGAACTGTACCAAAAAGTATGGAAGAGAGAGTGTTACATTTGTATTGTATTAGAAATAAATAAATATATATATTATGGAAATGTATATACAGTAGGTACATACTGTATAGGTCCATATGTCCACTAGTGGTATAATCATACACTGCATAGAATGAGGTCAATCCCCTAACCCCCAGGAAATACACTGTTTTAGATGGGAATTTTGTGTTCAATTTGTGCATTTTCTATTTGTGCAACATTTTTCAGAAACATGACCCTGGCAGAAAATGAAACCTGCCTGTGCAGTAAGCAGTTATTCTCATTGGAGAGATAATATAAATTTGTAATCTGTTAATAATTCTTTTACAGTAGCAGATCATTTAGTTGTTGCAACAGTAAAATATTAATAAATTATGAACTCTGTTAAAAATTTAAAAAAAAAACAGAGCACTGTCCAATTATACTGTTCCATGCTGTATAATATAAATCAGCTAGTGTGTAATAGAGAGTAACCATTTTTCTCAGCAGTTAGACAAGATAAATGGCTGAGACAGTTGTGTCAGCATAAAACACTTTGTCTTTTTGGATTTCAGACTTTGTCTTTTATCTGATAATAATAAAATAAATTATTTACGGCCATCATCAGGCCAATATTGGCCTGGTGGCTGTAATGGCCAATACTACTAATGAGCAAAGCAAAAAATACATTTTTGTGTTTCACTGTGCACATACATAATTTATTGCATGATTATTGTATTTTAAAACACAACAGGATGTCCTGTACCAAAATTTGTCTTTTATCTGTCACTTGCATGGACTTTGTTCATATAATGATGTAGTGGCCTTGTAACCTGACATACTGCTTGTTGTGTTACAGGAGGAAGAACAGAGATTAGAAAGAGAACGTCTGCACCGGGAAGAAGAGGAACAACATAGATTTGAGGAGGAGCAGCTGCGACTAGTGGAAGAAGCTCGCCAAGCAGAAGAGGAGCGATTACTTCAGGCTATTCAGGTAACTGTGTCACTTCATTGTTTGTTTCAGATATTTTTGGAAGCTGTGTATAGGGTATGTTCATTTTTTGCTCTGTTTTAATGAACATGATGATGTGTATGCAGTGCATATACCTTTTTTAAACTTCAGTGCTTCTGCGTTAACAGCATATTATCTACGTCCTCTTCAGGAATGCATTGCTGGTAAGAAATGTTACTTTGATGAGCTAGTTCTTATGATTGTGACACACTTGTACAACTCTGGAGTCTTGTTGCCATATGCCTGACATACACAACCCACAAGCCACATGAGGCCCCTCATAATTCTATGTGTGGCTTTTGATGGCTTTCCTGTTCACTTGATTGTAGTGTTGTTGTTCCTTTGTATACGTGTGTTGTAGTACGTGAAGTATTCACATTTCAATTGGGACAGTATAATTGTTACTGTCAGATGCCCTGCTGCATATGGGACCATTATCATTCGCTAACTCTGTGACAGCAGTTGCTTCTTTTGGCCTTAATGAGGCAAGGAAACAAAAATTTCATTGATGGATTCTATTTGTAATTGAAAGTTTTTAACAAACCACCTGCTGTACTCATGATATTAGGTATTATTTTAGGCATATTATACTGTGATACAGGTTTTGAACATCTCCACAAGGCTTCTCCTTTGTTTCAAAAATATTTCAAGGGGTTTTTGTAATGGGTTTGAGGTCATCAGCTGCTCAGTGTAACTCCCACAAGGTGTCAGATATAGGTGTGCCTGTTTGTTTGGCAACTTACTCACCTCTGGCATGGGTGATCCTATCAGCAGCTAAGCTGCCACAAGCATGAGTTTGAAGAAAGAAAATAACCACAGTAAATAAGTATGATTGTAGTTTATTAAAATGGCTGTTCAAGATTTCAGAATTCCATGCCAGTACTCTAGAGGGATGTGCTGCTATGTTACTGGGTTGGCATTTCCTGATATTTTGAAAAAGTTTTGCCTTTGTAACTTCAGAATACATTAATGTAGTGACACCACATCAGAAGACAGTAACACAGTCATACAGCATTACATCACAGACAATGTGAATCCTAATGTGGCCTGTTATGTCGGTTGTACAATTTTCATTTATGGTGTTAAATCAGTGAATGTGTGCTGTGACATTACATGTTTATCCTTTTTATGCTGGCTGCTTCAGCATAGAAACTGTCGGAATTTGACACAGTTTTCATGTTCATTGTTTTAGTGATGATGTGTGTCTTATGTAAACTGTTAGTTTTTTGTGCTAAAGATTGCAGATGCAATTAAACCCACAAGAAAAAATGAAAAGATGGAAAAAGAGCATTCCAAGGATTTTGAACTGAGAAATTTTGTTCTCTTCAACATGAATTCAGCACTGTATGCATAATACGTAAAGAGTGTGTAAATGTATGGCAAGAATACAGTCGAATATTTTTCAGTTATGTAAGCAAAAGTTTTATGGAGAAAGTTGCTTCTTCAGTTGTCACTAGAAATTCAGCAAAACATTTTTGGAACATGTATTAATGTGAGTCACAGACCACTGAAGTAACAGAATACTGCTTGCAACATTTGCTAACCCTTTTGACTCATCATGCAAAGAAGCTGAACCTGCAGTACAACATGTTTAACTTATAAACCTTCAGTGCAATAGGAAACTGAAACAGAATGTAACTGAGATTTGCTGAATCCCTGTAAGTGCCCTTCTGAGAACAGATGTCCTAGTCTGCAGCAACTAGGGCACTTTTTAGTGATAAATTTCAGGAGACAGGGAAATGGAACTGGCTCACAGACAGAAACCCAGTTAACTAAATCAAACTTCTGACCGCAACAGACCATTACACCCGATATTAAACACTGTTAAATGCAGTATAGACTCATCAGTCACTTTAGGTATGTTTCCTTACAACAAATACTTTTCTTACATTAATTCCGTGAAAGAATATGTCTACAATTATTTATTAGTTGTTTTCAACATTCTTTTCAGATTTTTCTGTAAATACAGTGCAACATGGATTTTGTTCTTGAATTAGTGTTTTCCTTGTTTCTATAAACATTTTGATTACTTCCACCAAAACTTCTATAAGAATGAATTAAATTTTCATAGAATATGTGTTTGTGCTTTCTACCCATCTTTTGGATTGTGCGTTCAGATTGAGCATACATTTGACTTTTGCTATCATTTTAAGTACCGGTGGAAAAAGTGCACAGATTTTCAGATGTAATTTCCTGTTTCATCCCCACTTCTGTCCTTTACAATGTCCCAGGTGGAGTGAACCAGACTTGGGGAGAACATTCCTTGGGGTAAATTACATTAAAAAAAACCAAAAACACCTATATCCAAAGTTGAACAGTTGCGGAGATGTTGGCAAGAGAAGAATGTGGTCTCTATATGATTCCACATACCCTACCCATTTAGCATCATGCGATAGCCATATACTGCACGTCTGTCCTTGAGTCGACAGCCAGACCAAGCAAATTGCTGCTGTGACTTCACACTCAGTCATTTGTCACTGTTACAGTTAATTATGAGGTGTTAACAACAATGGCTTTAGTGTTTTCCTACACTGAATATTGTGACATGTATTTTGTGTATGGATTTCATGACGGCAGTGCAAGTGCTGCTGCAGAAGAATACAGAAGGCATTTTTCAACCAAACAATTCCATATAAGGGTGTATTTTCATGTGTTCACCACACAATGCATGAAACTAGTTTTCTTCCAAGTGTGTCTGTGTGTGGTCTGAAAGGTAAGCAGTTCCTGACATTATCATATGAAAGAACATTCCTGAGATGGTTCAAAGAAGTCCAAAAATTTCCACTTGTAGATTTGCCTTTACGACCGCCTCTGTGGTCTAGTGGTCAGAGTTTCTGGCTGCAGATACAGAGGTCCCGGGTTCGATCCCCGGCACTACCAGATTTTCTGAGTAGTAGTTGGTCTGGAACGGGGTCCACTCAGCCTCGTGAGGTCAATTGAGGAGCTACTTGAATGAAAAAAGTAGCGGCTCCAGGTC
>Ga0123352_10004186_pt1 | contig 21182 bp, 15 predicted proteins | sample TergutLab28metaG_FD_89700 | JGI IMG/M metagenome (GOLD analysis project Ga0123352, IMG submission 89700) | Labiotermes labralis P1 segment gut microbial communities from Petit-Saut dam, French Guiana - Lab288 P1 | ecosystem: Host-associated > Arthropoda: Insects > Digestive system > Gut ...
ATAGAAGATAAAAATAAAATATGAAAATAAAAATAAAAAAATAAAAAAACCCATTGTGTTCAAAACCCATAAACAGAAGGGAAAAAAAAAAAAAAGGGGGGGGGGGGGAGAAAATTTAAACATACTTATAAATAAATAAATAGAGTATATATATTGCATTCATGTTCACCTCTTTAAATATGTTTCATTTGACAGCCTTATGATGGCTCTGCAGTAAGCAGCAAGTAAACAACTGTGTTAGACTTGAAAGTTTGTGTAGTTATTTATGTTGAAAAACTGTATCATTTGAAGAGAAATAGAAAAATTATGAAATAAATGGCACTTTGTGGAAAATGAAAGAGATTATGCAGCATGCCTTATAAAGATGTGGTAAATTGCCTTGTTGCCTAAGTATATACAATGACCTTCTGGGGGTGTTTTCCTACACAAGGGTAATGTCCACACCAGACTCCTGAACTTCCACAACTTCATGGTTATAGCATTATTAAACACACTACTGTGTCATACACTGATTTACGTGTATTAACTGGAATTAAAAATGTGTACTTCATTCACGGTATTTTATAAATTTGTAAGACATGAATTTCTTACAGGCTATAGCCATACTTTTGGACTGCAAATCTGGAATAAAATGCGAGACCTATGGGTAAACATGGAATTTAAAACTATACTGTTCAGATAATTCAGTATTTTCAGGAAGAGACATATTGTTTTCTTGTTCTTTTCATAAATATTGTGGTCCAAATGAGACTAATGTAGAGGAAAATATTTTCGTCTTGAGAATTACAGCAAAGAAACGCAAGGCTTGGTAAAAGTCTGTACACATTTTCTTTTGCACGCAAATATCACTATAAACTGTACAAGCATTATTAAAGGAGCAACAGCTTTTATATGGCAATTAAGAAAGAATATTACAAAATGAAAAAGTCCTATGGTCTTCAAATTTCTTTTGAAAATCTGATAACACTAGCAATCTAAATTGAAAAATCAAATCATATTTTGTATAGAAAAGTACAAGTAATTCAAATGCCATAAAAGTGACAAGTGGCCAACATTATTGTAACATATTAGTTTAATTAAATAACTTACCATGCTTTCCATAAGCAGCAGGTAGCGATATTTATTCATCATTTGTCGGAACTTGTCCAACAGATGTTTAGCGGTTGCCTCAAAGAACTCATCAGCTTTTTCTAGATCCTGCTGTGAAAGGAGCTGTTCATTTAACACATGGTAACGTATGAGGCGCTTGCAAGCATCATTTGTACTCTGAAATGGTGTGCGTGTGTCTGGCATACATGCTCCACCCTGGTCTGTCTTCAGCTGTTGCTCAATTCTGCACCAAAAGAGATGGTGATGAATTAGTTTCTGCCAGTCTCTTCATGCAAATGCCAGGACAGCACCCTGATTATGCAACAATTTCTTTAAATCTTTCCAATTCAGCATTTGTCCATCATCTACCATCAAAGCTACTTAATATGAGAGACTGACAGCATCAAAAATAAATATGGTGTTCAGAAAGCAATGACTCCAGGTAAGTATCTTGCAATAACGGTGTGACCTTGAAGCAGTATGGTTCAGTAAACGCAGAGGTTTGCATTTTATTCATTTCATAATGGACAACTCACTCTCAACCATGTCAAAGTGCATCAAACAGCAAGGTGTTACTCAGTTTTGGATGCACAAAAATAAAATTCCCATCAGAAATCACTGGTGATTATTGACTTTCTATGGTGACAATATGGCGAACATAAGTACTGTGCGTCAATGGGTGAGAAAATCATGGGATAGTGATGGAAATTTGGACCAGAACGACCAGCCACGGCCTGGAAGGCCAGTCAGTGCAACTCATAATTTGAACAGGCAAAAAGTTGATAAACTTATTCAAGAAAACTGATGAATATCTCAGACAGCCATACAGGAAAAGTTAAATACTGGGTTAGCTAGTGTCAGTGATACTGCTGCAGTTTGGGTTATAGGAAGTGTGTGCTTAATGGTTGTTGTATCACCTTATGCTTGAAATGAAGAGCAAAACTGGAAGCATGGCACTGATTACTCATTAATATGAAAGTGATAGCAATTATTTTCTTTCCAGTCCTGTCACAGGGGATGGGGGTTGGGTACATCTGTAGAGTGGGGGATGGGAAGAGGTACAGAAGCACAGTGCACATTCTGAGCTGTATTTTATGTGTTCCATTTAGACAACTTGTCTGATGTAAAGATAAAAATATAGAAGCATTACTTTCCCAACACCCTAAACACATCACAAAATTAATTACTACCTGTAGGCTATATATATAAACCACTACATTACACAATTCTTCCATGATCCATATCTGTTTCTTATCTGGTCAAAATAAGAAGAATGAGGGCAGTCCTAAAATTCCAATTTAAAATGCCAGGTGTAACAATACCTTCAGGCATGCTATTCCTGGCAGCAGCATCAGCTGCCTCACTTCCTCTGATACCTACAAAACTGGGTTCCAAGACAATGTTATAATAATCAAGACACTTAAGTGACAGCTGCTGCACAGCTGTTACCATTGGCTGGATGAGATAAGCAGATTGTAAGCCAATGGCTGCTCTTATGCAGTCTTTACATAGTAGAAGCTGAGCGAAAAGAGTGAAGTCACAATTGTACACTCAGAAAAAATATACATCATTCTTTTACGCAGAAATGTTAACATGGCACAATATTTACAAAATGTTGACAACATTATTCCCATGACCCATACTTTGCAAAAGTATTGCAAATGAACACTCTTTGTTCAAAAAAATACATTTCTTCCATAATGCCCACCTATGACTCGTAACATATGGCAGCTCTCATCTCATGTTCAAGCACTGACAGGATGAAGACCAAGTAGGTTGGCTCCCTTAAGGATGATGGTATCATATTTTCCTACACTCAGGGTATGATTTGAGCTACTGTGTGTGCATGCACGTACATAAACATGTGTGTGTGTGTGTGTGTGTGTGTGTGTGTGTGGGGCTGGGGGTGGAGGCATAATGAACTGCCTCCTGTATTCATACTTATTTGCTATATGTAGAACAGCACTCACAAGTCACTCCTACTGAAGTTCGGTCTGATGGGACTTGTTGTCACAGTTGGCCTCTTCCCACTGCCTGCTACAGTCATTCCACCCACCACCCCTGGGGTGGATATTCCACTAGGAACTGTTGCCATAGCTGGAGATGATCTATTGGATGCACTGCCTGGAGGGGACACTGGAGCAACAACAGCTTGGGGTTTTCCACTACTACCAAGCACCTTTCCCCCTAGAACAGCTGGCTGACTACAAGATTTGTTGGAGCTGGTGGGAGAGAATGACTGCTGAACTTTACTATTTGTTGTCGCTGCCACAAAAATGGGTTGAACCTGGTGATGGAAAGAAAGGGAAAGAACTTTCTTTTATTAAAATTTTCTATCTTCAGTTTTTCTGCTAAATAAAGCTATACAAGGTGTGACCCGAAAGTTTTTAGACGAGTTGTTTTAAAAGAGTACTATGCATTACATCTAGTGGCTGACACCGTAAATACGTAGTACTACGCTTCATGTAACACATGATCAGGCTTCAACGGTTTTCGTTCAGTGGTCTGTGAGTATGAACTTGTTTTGCAAGTGAAGATTTTTTGCCTTGTCATCGGTGTCATGGAGGAGCAGAGAGTGGCAATTAAATTTTGTGTTAAAGCCAATAAAAGTGACGTGGAAATGATCGAACTGATTAATTAAGCTTATGGTAGCGGTGCCATGAGTTGTGCTAATGTGTATCGGTGGTATGCTCGCTTTCGCAACGGAAGGGAGGATTTGAAGGATGGTGCCAGAAGTGGTCGTCCTTCAACTGCCAGAACAGACAAAAACGTGGAATCTGTTCATTGTCTGCTGACAGAAGACCATTGTACCACTCTCCAAGTGATCGCAGATCGTTTGAATATTAGTATGGAGACAGTTCACTGGATTGTAACCGAAGACTTGGAAAAAAGAAAGATCTGCATGAGATTTGTTCCTCACGCCTTGACCAGAGAGCAGAAACAAGAACGCGTTGTTTGCTGCCAGGATCTTCTTTTAATGGGACAAGATGAACGTTTTTGGGAAAATATCATTACTGGTGACGAAACATGGTGTTTCGCCTACGATCTGGCCAACAAACGACAGAGTGCAGTGTGGGTGGGGCAAAACTCTCCAAAACCAAAGAAACTGCGATTTCAAAAACTGCGAGTGAAGATGATGTTAATCGTTTTTTTCAACGCAGAAGGTGTAATTCATTGAGAGTTTGTCTCCGAAAGGCAGAAAATAAATGCAGAATTCTACGTGGGTGTTTTGGATCAGCTACTGAAGAGAATTTGACGAGTTAGAACACCCAAATTCCAATCCAGTGAGTGGTTCCTTCTTCACGATAACGCGCCATTTCATAATGCTGCAATTTTAAAGAAGTTTCTGGTGAACAGGAACATTGCTGTTCTCCACCACCCACCTTACTCGCCAGATCTTGCACCTGCCGACTACTTACTCTTCCCCAAGTCAAAATTTTCCTCAAAAGGGGGGCATTTTCAAACAGTGGAAGAAATTCAGTGTGCAGTGACAAGGGAGCTTAACATTTCAAAAACTGCTATCCTGGAGGGCATGAAGAAGTTGAAGGAATGTGCAAATGTATTGATCAAGGAGGAATGTATTTTGAAGAATAAAAATAAATCATGTCCATATACGAAGTTATCTGTGTTTTATAACAGATGTCTAAAAACTTTTGGGTCTCACCTTGTACACAGTGACAAACACTGAGAACTAACAATTTCACTATAAGAGTTTTACTTGGGGGTGAAATCCCAATATATACAAAATGCCTGGTTTGCATGTGAAGTCACAACCTGGAACCAAGCAAAGGAAAATGAGCTGACTCGTATAACCATGCAGTAGCACGTCTGTGATGGTGTCTTCAGTATTTATAGTTCTGATCTGAATTTATACCGTGCTATGGTGTATGTACACACCGATTTGTAACAAAAATACTGTAACATTACTGGAACTGTTGCATATTAACGAAATATCCCCAAATAGTATACTAGAGCTATATGACTGGTACAACTGTGTTACACAACTATTTAAGCAAATGCATATTCAGACACCACAACTTGTCTATCCGCTGTGAATATTTTTTATTTGATCATGAACAAAGAGTCTTATATTATTCTTATTTGCTTGCCCATCATTTTTCACGGGTCAACACACTCATAAAATCCTAAAATGTGAACTCTTGCAGGTCTGATGATAAACTGTCTGATACAAGCATTCACAAATTGGAAACTACTTAGGATTGTAACTTACCTGACTCTTGTGGTAACATGGAAAGAGGAAATTAAAGACATATGACAAAAAAACTTCCATACTATTCACAATGACAACCTCACAAACCAAAATTATAGAAACATCATGCTTAGTGATCTTGCACAGTGGAGTCAGTGACAAAAACTCACCAGTAAGAATATATGTCAACATGTATCTACAGAATTAATACTTCTTCTAATGGCAAAGCACACACCTTCCAAACAACCAACATAAAAGTCAATTACTCACTGGGTAAAAAGCAGATTTTGATTACCTGAAATTAAAATGATTACCCATGTCACACAGATCTTTTCACATGCCTATATAAATACATGACACCCACATCAATTAAACTCCGACAGTAACACATTAGCCTTTGTTACCATAAAAGAGCCACTGAAACTGGAAGAAGTGACAAAGAATACTAGATTTCTTATAAATATCTGAATTCCAAGTTAGGAGTTCTCCTTAAAAAACAAATTTAGCAAAACCAGAATATATATAGCTAATCTGTATAACATTCATGAGACATTCTGGCTTCCAGCAAGGCACAAAATTAACAACTGCATACCTTCACATGAGAGTGAAATATAGAAATAAACATAAATAATTTGCTCCACAAGCCAAATGTGTTACATCATGCAGATTCAGAACTGCATCTGAACTGCAAACTAAGTCATAAACTTCACTGCCAAAAACCTAGCAGAAAACAAACAGAACAAAAACCAATATGGCACACACAGTTTTCTAACTACAAAGACACAGGCCTACTTCATAAATGTTTTGAACTGGGCTTTCAAGCACTGTAAACAAGTTTGCAGTCTTTAAACTGAAGTAATTTATGCATGACTTTACATCTATTCTTAAGGAACTCATGAATGTAATCCACAAAACATGTCTGAAACCTACAATCAGTAATGGCAAAGCAAAGGAATACTCAACATTATCTAAGGAAAGGTATAAACACTACTAATTATTGGGGAGAAAAACCTGATTAACACTTCACCACATTTATAAATACTAAAATTAAACAGTTGGTTACAGTGAATTTCAGTGGAATTGGCTCACTCCTTATGTCAGAAGTTAGATATGCTGCTGCCTGACATTCCTATAAAATGCATTAACCTGTATCCTTTAGCAGACAGATTGGTGGCCTAAGTTTCTTTGGTATAGCGTGAACGTACAACTGCTACCAAGTCAACACATATATACCAGCACACAGCATTCTAGACCATTTGCTGATACATTTAAGGCACCAATATGTGGTCTCTTTGGATCATAAAGGTTAATGGACAAATGGGACAATGATGTTCCATTCAATGTACACCATTTTTGTCTGAAAGGGAAAAAAGCGCCCTGCAGTGGGAATTTAATTAAATAGAAACATGGAATTTAAAAGGTCATATGCTAAAGGTTAAGTAACACTATGATGAGAACTTCTATACACTTGGCACAAAATGTAAAACAGCAGACACACATACCTTTCCTGGTGAGAATAGCTGTTGGCCAGGTACTGGTGAAAGTTTGCTTGTACTGGAATTACAGGGACCAGTGGACACAACACCTGGGGACAACTTGCCACTGCACCCTGATGTTGGGATTGATAAGTGAGGAGAACAGGATGACGATGATGATGAAGATGATTCTATACATGGCAGGGCTGTCTGTGTGCCAACCTATTATGGCACAAATGCTGTCATTAATAAAAGTAATACATCTTACTTGCAGAATTAATTTTACAAAAACAACAGAAGTCACAGTCCATATCAAGTTATTATATAAAATTAACAGGTTATAGATATACTAGATTTACAGAGGTGGTGATGGTGTTTGGCTGAAGTTGGTGTGCACCAGAGTGCCCTCACTCCAAGTTTTTATACTAATGCTATTATTTTTTGCCTGTGTGTTATTAAACACAGCCACTGTAGTACAAGCAAACTACACAGTGTCACATCCCAATAGTCACTGTTGCGATAATACAGACAAATGTACACTACTTTAAATTCATATATTTGGCATTAACAGGGCATGAGCTGTTACATAAACAAATAAATAAATAAAGAAAACCAAGCAAAATTAATTAATGATAATAATGTAACACACAGAGATTATCATCTTCAGGGATGCCTCCCTAAGGATGGTTAGACTTTCAATGACTGCGTTGGTATTTAAATTCTAAATTCTATCACATGATTTATGTTGAACATAATATTTGCACAGAAATAAAGGTGGAAAATAAAACAGAGATTACGCAGCATGTCTTAAAAATGCAGCAGACTTCCTTGTTGCCTAAATATATAAAATGAATTTCTAAGGGTTTTTTTTAAATATGCGTTCACATATATGGATGTAGGTCATTTAAAGTTAATAAGTGAGATCTGAGATTTTCACTGAGGTACGAATGTGGCTTCTTGAATGTGATGCAGTGCAGTATGAGAGCTCTGTATGAAAGGGTTCAGAGGAACATGCTGCTTCCATATCCAGGTTAGAACAATAAGCCGTGTGTGAAAGAAAGAGCATAATATAACGGAAAACAGATGACATGAACTCAGACTGTGAGCAACCTACCAGGAGACAGTGGATCTAAAAGTGAGGAGAGGTCCACAGACTGCCAGAACCGCAACAGAAGAAATTTAAAAAACTATGCCTCTCCTTGTACTTCCTCCAAAAAGTCTGTAAGGAACTACCAAGTTACACCTCACATCCTAGTGGACACAGTCACAGTCACTGTCCCAAGAACCACAATCAGTCTTAATAACCCCCTAAGGGGTGGCTGCTTCACTCAGTTTCTGCACATCTCAAAGTCCCTAATCACTGTGGCCCCTTTGAAATGAGGTCACATTCATACACAAGCAAAAACAGAGACCTCTTAAAACCACATGCTTACTTCAGAAACAAAAGGGGGTTCAAAACTGTAAAACTGGCAATACAGAACACTTTTTGAAGTGCAGTATACAACACCTGGCACAAATTCCTACCTGAACCTGCAATGGAGATGTCCCCTTTTCACAGCTACTGGGCTGTCCTGCGCTCTTGCTTGGCTGTGAAGAAGTCACTGACACCCCAGTAGTCTGCAACATGGGCTGCACAACTGACAGCTTAGGTAGTGTTTGGGTTGCCAAACCAACACTCTGCTGAACAACTACATCTGATGGTGAGAAGGTGGTACCACACTGCACAGAAATGGATGACCTTGTGGTAACAGTGCTGGTTGTTGTAGTGGTTATAGCAACACTACTGGATGGTGCAGGTTTCTGTTGTAAGTTGGCTGGGGTGAGTGGGATGATCTGATTGCCAACCTGATGCTGGTACCGTACAGGCATTTGAGTACTTTGGTGTGGCACCTGTGTCAATCAAATCAAATGTCTTTGTTTTAGAGTACAAAAATTCTCACAACCTAAACAACTGGCATACATTTGCTAAAACAAAAACATATGAACATTAAAATATATGTTTTCCCTTTTCTGTGTTGCAAAGGGATCTTATTCCCAGAGACTAACTGGGCTCAGACAGTGGGGGAACTGTATCTCACGTTTACTTGAGAATATGGTTAAATCTGGTTCATCTAGTTCAGGCAGACAAACTCATGCACATTTACAAGTGAATTTTATAATTTACGCATGACAGGAAAGAATAATGTACATACATACATACATAGATACAAACAAACAAATGCTGCTGCCATAAATAATACAGAGATGCATGTTGAGTGTCAATAGTTCCAAGAAACCACTTTCGCATCTTATCTTACCTTGTCAATATACATCTAAAATTACACAATTTTGACGAACTGTCCAATACTTTAATTAATGATGACGAGCAAGGGATCCAGCTTCAGGCACATCAGATGGTTAATAATGTAATTTCAATACAAAAAATTCCATTCTCCTGCAAATTCTTCAGGGTAAACAGTAAGCTCAGAAATGTGACACATATAATTACAAACAACCAAGCAGCAAAACTGGACCTGTTTTGAAACAAGAATTGCCCAAATAATACCAAAACAAAAAACATGACAAACAAAGGCATGTAAGGTGAAACAACAGCATTAAATTTTTATTTTTCAGACACTGAATTCCGCTTGTCTCAGGCGAGCAAGCGTATTTCTTAACTCCTTCCAATAAAACCATTCAATGTAAGCATGATATAGCTATTCACTATACTTATAACTATTATCACATACATATTACAGAAGGCAGAGTGAGGGATTCCCTATGCTATGAAAAGGAACACATCACTCTGATCTCTTTAAAAATCCTGCAGTACCTAAACAATCAGAAAGAACACAAAACTTAATGTGACATTGCACTGGATCTTGAACAGTGTGTACATCACACAACAGTAGTAATTATGATGTAAGTCACATGTTGGTAGATGTTAATGCACAATTAAAAAACACGTATGTAGTATCATAAAGGGGACAATTGTTACAAAGAATAGAAACCATAAGGCTTCAGGATAGAAAAACAGAAACCGAAAATGTGAGTGGTACATAGTTAATACACAAATGAACATAAACAAAAGGGAATATCTTAAAATACATTCTGTTAAAAATAACCACAGCATGCACATATCTGTCCCCTCATCACTATTTTTAAATCAAAACTGGAATATATTTTACGCATGAAAGAGCACAAATCAATACTAACAGAACTCTTCTAAAGTGAATAACTTACCACCAGTTGCTGTCGGGGAGGTAGTTCAATTCCTGCATCAGACTTTAGCTTTCCATCAACAGTTGATGGAAGGCCATCAGGGTTCTAGATAAATGAACAAAATGAAAAGAAAATAATGTGGGAGGAAAAATACATGTATGTGGGTAATAACAGAAAAGTAATAATGAAACACAACTTAAAATATGACTATTTTCTGAAAGTCACATAAAGATAAAAATGACAAACTTCCAACAAAAGCAGGGGCTTGGACACTGTGTACAGAAACTTTATAACACTTCCTCCCAAGTCATCTATACATCATGATTCCTTGCTAGAGTAAAAAATTTACAACTCCAGAAGCATACTGCTTCCTTCAGGCCAAGGCGATGCAACCACAAATTAATACAATTTTGTGAGTTTTTTGCAGCAGTGTAAGGAAGGATTCTGGTCATCAGGGATGGGAGGCTGCACTGCTTATGTTTCAAATGAATGTGTTGTCTTTCAGTGTCAGTGGTCCATGAAGAATTCCTCAATGAGTTACGTACGTGGGCACTTCCAAAATCAACGTCCGATCGGTTGTCGCGTTGTGATAGTGCCAAAGCACATGCCCACTAGTAACAAGTAATGTTTGTTATCGCTATACACCTACTCTCATACATTTTCGCTGCATAGTGTAGGAGTATTACTGATGAAACATGGACACTATCATTGCCGCATCTGCCAGCTGTGAGGTACATGTTGTGATTCGTTTTCTTCATGCAGGACAAAGCACGGATGAGATTCATCATCAACTGTGTCATGTATACGGTGATAATGTTATGAGTGACAGTTGTGTGAGAGAATGATGCAGAAAATTCAGGGATGGGCGCACTGACGTGCATGGCTAGGGTGGTCAAGGACGAAACTCAATTGTGACTGATGAACTCGTTCAAAAAGTCGACCAATGTGTGTGTCGAAAACGTCGTTTCACCATATCAGAACTTTCTGAACAATTTCCACAACCTTAGAGGACTACTTTGTATCGAATTGTCATGGACAGATTGGGTTACTGTAAGTTCTGTGTACAGTGGGTACCAAAACAACTGACTGACTTTCACAAAACTCAAAGAATTGGGTCAGCCTTGACGTTTCTTCAGTACTACTGGGAAGAAAGGGATGAATTTCTCGACAGAATTGTGGCTGGTGACGAGACTTGGATACAGTTCGTGAATACAGACACCAAAGAGCAGTCTAAACAGCGGATGCACACGCATTCTCCCAGCAAGCCCAAGAAATTCAAACAAACACTGTTGGGAGAAAGAAAGAAAGAAAGAAAGAAAGAGAAAAGGGGGGGGGGATGGCTACAGTATTCTGGGACCGTAAGGGAATTTTGCTGACAGAATTCATGGCACCAGGGACTACAATAATGTCAGAGGTTTATTGTGAAACACTGAATAAGCTTCGGAGGTTGATCCAAAACAAATGGTGTGGGATGCTCACTAAAGGCGTCATTCTCCTGCACGACAACGTGCGGCCCCACACCACGGCTCGCACAAATGCTTTAATCAAGCTCTTCAACTGGGAGATTTCCTACCACCCTCCTTACAGTCCAGACCTGGCACCAAGCAATTACCCTTTCTTCACCAAGATGAAGGTCTGGATGGCTACCCAGCGCTTCCACACCAATGAAGGGCTCCTGGATGGAGTCAACTACTGGCTGCATAACTTGGCGGCACCGTTCTTTGATGAGGGACTACACAAACTAGTGTCACAGTACGACACGTGCCTAAATGTGGATGGCAACTATGTGGAGAAGTAATGCAGTTATGTATGTAACTGTTCCACGTAATAAAGTTTTGTTCTCTCTTTTGTATTTTTTTAACAAGCTAATCGGCAGTTGATTTTGGAATTGCCCATGTACAATGGACAGACCAGCAGAGGCTAGATGGAAAAAGTGGGTAAGCCAATAGGGAGGTGTGGGAACCTGGGTATACAAGTAGGCCAGGCCCCAAGAAAGTGTAGTGGAGGGCTGATTAATGACCGATGACCAGTGGGGGAGCTGGTGGGTTCAGAATGGCAGCCAAAATCGGGTAGATAGCTTGGATATATAGGTAAGGTCTTACCAGGTAGCAGCTTTATGGAAGCAGTTCTGAACCCAACAACTCCCCTACTGGTCAATGGTCAATGATCAGCCCTCCCACATTCACTCATCCTCCTTTAGAGTCCAGCCACTATGTGTCAGAGCTAGACTACACATCCCCAATAAAAAACTCAGGGTTGGATGGGTGGGTGGGTGAGCTAGTCAGTATTGTCACTTGCTATGGGCTGGCCAGCCTGGGCTTTGAACCTCAGAAGAAGCAAGATTTTCTGCACCTGTCCAAGACCAGACCTGAAGCCCATCCAGCCTCATGTACAAAGGGTAGTGGGTCTTTTCCCTGAGGGTAAAGCAGCTGGGGCATGGTGCAGACCATCCACCCCATCCAATGCTGAGGTGAAAGCACGATTAGAGTTATACCTCTGCTCGCCCTCCATGCCTCCATGACACACTATAGCGATACCTTTACCTTTACACAAACCATTCTGGCATTCTTTATGGACCACTGACCATCTAAGATAAACGTGACATGTTCTTCTGAAATACTGGAAACCACATACCCGGCAACACAAAGTTACATCCCAGACACCTGCAGTCCTTGAATATAATTTCACACACAAATCTGTAATACTGACAGCATTTACCCTTTCCATTTTCTATGGTTTAGTGTTAACTAACCATCAATATCTCAGGTTTGGCATAATAATGAACTAGGAAGAACAGTACGTTTCCATTTTTTGCTCCCACATTTACATCTAGAGTAATGAAGCAGTTTACAAAGACATCAGCAGTGACCCAGGCTTTGGCATAAACAGATATTTTGCTGATATTCTAGTCTTTTGAGTTATGATAACAAATGTTTCAAAGACACACATACATCTATCTACTGAGAACAGTTTCCTACCAGAATATAAAGTGCCACTACCATGAGAACACCAACTTTTGAAGATAGTTTGTTGTTTTAGTTTTTATATTTATGAAACAATGAGGGTTTTGCTATTCCCCCGCGATAGGGAATGGTGTCATGTCTGATGCATCAGAAGTGGATGGTAGGAAAAATGTACACCAATCTTTAGGTTTTCTGCCCCACTGGTAAGATTTTCTCCTCACAGCAAATGTTTTATTGGGAGGAAGATTATAAAATGCACTGCTTCATTTGTGTTACATTTATTATGCAGTCCATATCCACATAATTCTTCCAACAGCTTCACTGTTTTCCACTCATCCACTGTTTCCATGTTCACAATTTTGCTCTTTCCAGATAATGTCTTACAGATGTTTTTTGCCCTCCTGAACTTTTCTATCTAGCCAGCAGAACTGGTAAAATGATCTACTTCCAAGTTGTATGCTTGTTCTAGAGCCTTCTTTTTGAGATAAATGCCGCAGATAAGCTTTGTAAAATCATTTTTTTTAAAATTTAATTAGACACTTTGATCTCGGGTACATTTCCATTTAAAACGCATTCAGTCTGTTGGGAGTATTCTAAAATTCACCCACTTTAGCACTGCAAGTCAGGGCCTGGTTACACCATGCAGCAAGGGCAGTCACCAAATATAGTAATGGAGATGTGAAGAAAGCTTTTACTCAACACATGCCTTCCATATTCTACTACAAACCTGTGCCTGGACATGTATTTTGTCACTATGACTCAATGTGTTTCATTTTCTTGAATTTTTCATCACTGTAGGAATATCTATTCAAATCTGTCAGAAGAAATATGTCAGCACTCAACAACTGCATGAATCTCTGTTATGTATTACACTATACAGGTTGCTAATGATCACCACAGTAAATTTTAAACTGAATTCCAGGTAATGACCAACCAAATTCAGCATCAGCCAAGATTATCACTTGAACAACTTGCAAATTCAATAGGTGTAGTAAATGCTATTTGGTAGCTATTACAGCTACAGAGAAACATTTGCAGTGATGACAGATGTCTCCAGAAGTATGTATGTTTTATGTTATGAACCCTACATTAAACATTCCAAAGACAAACATCAAATTTAACCCTGTTCCCTAAAGGAGTGTACATTTTCTGTGTATCAAAATAAAAGAACCATTACTTTCATGCATGCACAATATCAAATTTTGTGAAATGAAAATAAATGATATGAAAAGCAGAAAATCGATTAAAGATTGTGGTTGTTTTTTTTGGAGGGGAGGAAGGTTAAAACTTGGAGGAGGAGGAGAAGGGGGAGGAGGAGGAGAAGTAGAAGAAAAAAGGAGAAGTAGGAGGAGGAGGAGGAGAAGAGGGGGGGAGGAGGAGGAGGAGAAGGAGGAGGAGGATAAAACTGTTAATGCAAACTTGAAGCTGAACTGCAAATCAGCAACTCCATTATATGCTGCCATATGTTTAAAAAACCCACATGGAAATGGGCACTACAAATGATTTATATTCATCATTCTTGCTCAACAGTGAAAATCTGCCACATACAACAGTACCCCTCAAATATACGTAAACACACACAATATATAACCTGCTTAGACTTCAAATATACATACAACCAAAACTTCCAAGCAGGGTGTGATTTAGAAGAAATATCATGTGTTTAATTTATTGCTTGTAGAGAATGAAAATATTTTGTGTACCAACAGAAAATGTGACTATTATTTAATTTTAAAGCAGAAGGTGTGGGAAATCATTAGGCCAAAAATACTATTGACTCATCCAATGGTGTTGCAAAGAGACTTTTGTTTTACTAACCAGAGGCAGCCCCACAGCATGCTGACCCGGAATAGTAGGAACAACTCTGCCAGTGAGCAGTATGCGTTTCTGCTCTTCATACAATCTGTGTAATGCAGCCTGATCGATTGGAGTTAGATTCCTTTTTGAAGTGACAGACTGGATCTGCATCTGCACTGTTGTCAAATTCTGCAAAAAATTCCGTATTACTTATTATAAAAATTAATTTAATTTATCACAAAATATGTCTATTCCTTAAAATAATGATTAATTCATAAATTAAAATGTCTTTCCAATTTGTGGTTATGCATAACATTTAAGTGACATGAAAAATCTCTGTACAGACTGAATCTCTAACTTTTCACCCTTAATTATTTTAACTCATTCGATGGAAAATAAAATATTATTAGCAACAATAATGTTATACTTGTTTGATAAACAGTGTGCCAGGATAGTGACTCCCTACTAGTTGGGTGGTCCAGGGATTAAATCCTGGTGGGATGTGAGATTTTCTGCACCTGTCCAGACCAGACCTGGGGCTCAGTCAGCCTCCTTTATAATGGGCACTGGGTCTTTCCTGGGAGTAAAGCAGTTGGGGCATGGCATTGACCACCCACCCCTATCTAGCGTTGAGGTTAAAGTAAAAGTAGAGCTATACCTCTACTCTCCATCTGGGCCTTCATGGCCTGTTCTGGGGTGAACTTTACCTTTACCTCGTTTGAAAAACAGAATATGGTGGACAGGATGTTTCTGTTAGTATGTAATATTAATACAAACAATGCACTCTTTAACTGTGTAACAGGTACTGCTCACCTTCTGGTTCTGGGGTGTCAACTGAATGGTTTGCACCTTCTGGACAATGCTCTGCATTCCAACTGCTGTGCTGCCTGACACAGTACTGCCTCCAGGTGGAATTGGCACAAGATGTGGGACCAAATTGCTGTGGGGTTGTGGTACGGACACTGTCTGTGATGCCACACAATGATGCTGCATGCCAGGCTTACTTGAGGATGTTGTGAGAGGGTGATGGCCACTACTTGTAGTAGCTACATCAACTGTCACAGTCTGAACACCAAGGTTTGCTGCCATCTTCGAAACCACAGACTGAAGTGTTGCCATGGTTGTTGCTGTGGATGTTGCAGTGCTGCCGACCTGACAGAGAATATTTGTCGGTGTGTTCTGCACAACTGAGCAGATGGAGGTCAAAGGTGGAACACAGTTTGTGTTACTTGCATTACAGCTGACCGCAGACACACGAAGAGATTGCTGTGTCAAAGTGAATGGTGGTGCAGTAACATGGAAGGAGGCATCATTCCCTGTTGTGCATGTAACGTGCTGCGTACCTTGGCAAACAGTGTTAGGTTTAACAAAGTTCCTCTCTTGTACTGGACTCTTAACAGGCTCTGTCAGAGTGCCGGTACTATTGCACTGTCTGCCGACAATGATATTAGCAGAGCTCACCACGGGGAGGATCTTGGATGTGCGAGGTTGTTTTGATTTCTTTTTCTTCACCGTGTTCACTGTTGGTGTACTGGGCTGAACAAGTTTGACAAGATTAGGATGTGTGTGTACAATGCTATCTAGGAACGTGGTCTGGAGGCTGGTGGTGGTGGGGATACCAAGTGAGATGGTCTGTGTCTCTATGGACTGTTGGCTTTTTCTTGTGCCGGTACTGGCTGCAGTAGCTGTTGTACTTTGGCTAACCACTGGCTGGTTAATAAGCCCAATCACTGCAGTGGTACCACAGCCAGCTGCACCTCCACTTGGAGGTGGTGAACCGATTGAAATACTAGAATTATTTGAGTCTGAACTGCACCTCCGTACAGCATTTGCTGTTCCTGTACTTAGCTGCTGCACAAGAACAGACGGTTGTTGAGGCAACAACTTAGTGGTTGTGTTATTGGCTGCTGTCATAATTGATGGTTTATGCTGATTATTCATTGCAGCACTGAAGCTCTCTGGACTCCCACCTATTACAATTGTTCCCGTAGGAGTATTGAATGCAAGGCCCTGACCAATAGCCTTGCTTATGGCACTGGGAGTGAGATGGAGTTGGGGCATATTTATTATCCCTGGTGCTGCAGCATTCTGCGCCTGCTGAAGACACTGGATAAGCTGTGGTGCAGCTAAAACAGAAACTCCACCATGGTGTGCAATCAACAATTGTTCTCCTCCAAAATTACCACCCCCTGATGTCATTACAGGTGCTGTCACAAGTGGTATGGTTCCTCCCGTTGTGGATACCAACCCCTGGATGTTTGAAAAAGGGTGAAGGCCAAGAAATGTGGGACCAGAATCTGCATTTGGTTTTGGTGTTGAAATGAATGGTACAGGATCATGCTGTTTGGGCCCAAGACTAATGTTTGGGTGAATGAGCTCAGTTTGTGTAGTGGCTGAAGTTTGCTTCTGGGTGGTGTCCTGAGGGGGTTTCAGAACCACATCCTGCTGGCATGTATGCTGATGAGAAGACTTGGCCATGAGGAAGTTGCTGGAATTTTCATGGCAGGAAAGTATAAGCCCTGGAGATGATGTGGGTGATGATTTTTGACACGTGCTTGTGGATGAGTCCACTTTGTTATTTCCTGGCTGGGCAAAGCCATCTCTGAAAATGGCACAACCCACTGCACCTGCTGGAGACTTTGCTTGGATACCAAATGTTCCAGGAGTGGAGTTTGTCAAGTTGCCATCTAACTTACCACCAATTGATGTAGTAATCTGTGACATACCAGAATTTGTCATTTCACCTGAGCAAAATGCATCCTTCAGATATGCAGACTTGCCACCCTGTTGCTGAAGCATTGTAAACCTTTCTTGTGGCTGTGGTTGCAGAGTACTGGTAGCAGTGTTGATGTGAGAATTGGGTGAAGTGAAGTTTGTGCCTCTGGTTGTTGAAGTATTTGTGCTGGCAGATACCAAATTTGAGGGTAGCCCTGATGGCGATGTCTGCTGAAACAGTAACATAACCCCGAAGGATGGTTCACATACAAGGCTACACATCATAATTCTTAACTCAGATGTCACTTATAAACAGATGCTTTTGTCCTACAATAAATCATAGTTCCATATATGTTTTCTGCAAAGAATTATTAATTGCAGAGAGTATGATCCAATTTATTATTCTACATTCAGTTTCAAGTCAAGTTTTTTTTTAAATTTAAAATTGGTTGATTGTGGTGAAGCAGTTCCTGAGATATTATTATTAACCCTTATTGTCAGGCCCTTAAGTACCAACATAGCTGCTGATGGCCAGAGTCATTTTTGTTTTAAATGTCCATGCCTGTACCTATGCTGGAAAGAAATGTCTCTTTTGGTTAAAAGTGTTACACTGAATGGGGCATCCTGTTTGGCTGATAGAGTTAACACAAGTGCCTGCATAAAGCTTTTTGTGACCAAAAAGACATTTCAACTCATCCCACACTGTACATTCAAACATTCCAAATAAGGATATATCAACTTCTGAATTCGACAGACACCTTCTGCCAGCTTGGTTGATCTCACATATTTTATAACACAAATTTATGAAATATATAAATAATAAACAAGAAACACTTAATTTACACACTGACAGTGAGAGACACTCAAACTGGAGCTCTATGTTTCATAGCAGAGGAGAAAGTAATCCAAATTTCAGAACTCACCTCTTTCAAAGAACTTCAAACTCTACCCCCTAAAACAAATTTACCTCACCCTTACAGCTATGCTACTGCAACTACAGCACTGCTTGAAGTACCTACTTTTGTGAGCAACTTTATTTTCAGAAACAAAACATTTAAAAATTTCATTATGTGTGCAAAATTTAAATCAACTGTCAGAGGAATGTGCACATTCTTACATAGATGACAACTGTTGCCACTCAAAGAGAACATTTTTCAGTCCTTTGTGGGGCTTTAGGCTGTAGGCACACTCATGAATGCTTGGAGACAACTGTTCCCAGACTGGCATCAGTTACCAACTGTGTGTGGCTGTGCAAAAGGGGTATTATGTATCACACCCACATTATACTATGTAATATTAGTAGGAATATTTTGTATGTTCAATTTTCATAGTGGCTATGATCAACTGAATTTTTTTCTCTCCCTCTCTCATACACTCTCGTAACTCTTCTCAAGCACTAGCAGACGTGAATTTACATTTTGGAATTCTTACTACAAACGTGAATGAAAACTCTCCATTCCCATTCTTATTATAAATCAATGTTCACCTAACAGTTTTGTGTTTAGGATATTAATCTATATAACATCACCTTGGCATGTTCTTTATTACAACAGAGGATACATGTAATTTGTCTTGTTGCAGTTTGTCCAACAGCTTTTGAGATATACAATTTCTATGAAACTCTCCATAAAGAGCTCCAAATTAAACTTTGTCTTCTAGAACTGCACAAGCAGGATTTAAATCCAACGCTAAAGGATTGATTTCAAGTTGAGAAACAAAACTTTGGCCACCTGCAGTGTGAATTTTAAGTTGCCCCTCTAAAATCAAGGTTCACATCAGAGCATAAACCACAGACAAGCAATGCCACATTTCTCATTAATGGTGAGCAGCTATCATGCATGGTAACTGGATTTGACATTACCAAATTCTACTGCCAGAACTTCAAAATATAACAACAAATTCTGCATATTTCAAAATAGTGACTCCTGAAAAGCAGCTAAAGGCACAGCATTACAACTTTGAGAGAAGGGTTTATAATCATCTTCATCCAAGAGCTCTACATTCTCAACAGCAACCACATTTACAGAATACAGTGTAGTTATTTGGCAGGAGCCACATAAGACCAAGGATTTTAAATATCTAAAAAAACTATACCTGTAGAAGCTGAGAAAGAACCACATGATTGCTTGCACCACCTGTTGCAGTAGGAGCACCACCACAACTTCCACTAGCAAGTAGAGCTGATAGTTGGTTTTGAGCAGTGGCAACAGTGTGCTGTTGCTGTCCAACTGTGGATGGAAGGTTCTGGAGAAGTATATTTGCTGTAGGTTCCTGCACATACAGACGGTAAACCATATACTTGAGGGTGGTAACACTTCAGAGGCTGCAAACTGAATGAGCAGTGCCATTACATTAGATATGTCTTTTGTACCTTAGCAGTTGTGTGCCTGCAAGGATCATAAGACTGGAATTCAACCCTCAACCAAAAATAAGCACAAATTTTCTGTAAAACCAGATAATGAGAAATGTCCAGTTTGAAACCACATCCACGCATGATTTCAGGCTTTTGCCACAGTGTATATGAGATCAGTGATCTTTTGGAATTCTACGCTGCATAAAAACCCTAAAAAAGGCCTGAGCTCATGAAGCCCATATTTGCAATTATTTTCAGAATTTTTCATTAGTTCCATAAAAATTCTGTAAAAATAATGCATAATTTCCTATTAATTTAAATTTAAATATTTTTAAGTTAAGTACTGATTATATAAAGAGTCAGTCCGACAACACGGTACAGACTCTCATTTATCCGCATGCACATTAATGGTGGAAATTCCACAACCGTTTAGTTATTAATTATAGCTTCCTGTAAAGACTACTGTGTTGCCCATTATATCAGGTTTGGTAACATGTAGCAGCTATTCTTTATCTTGCAGAAGACAGTACCTTCTTATCTAGTTACAACTTCCCAATTTATTATTTTGTTTGTCCCCTGATGATCTATCAGGTCATTGCTGGGAGAGGGGGGAACTACCTGGACAAATTTCTATTCCAACAACTTCTTGCAAAATAAAATATATACGACGTAGCTTTAATCCTTAAATTGACAAAACAGACATAAAGCTTCAATGACACAAGCATACTTCTGTTTGCAGAACCCAGAACTAGGGAATATTAATTTTCTCTACAATGTCAGCCTTTCTTTTTATTCACAGCAAATCACACAGTGTTGCTTTTTTTTTTTTTTGTCAGTGAATAATTACTGACGTGAAGACACTTAACACTTCTTGACATGTCCTCTTGCTTATCTCTTGCAAGAACCCCACCATATTCAGGTTACAAAATAACATGCACAACACAACCATGGTGATGTTCATGCATGACCACACTCTCCTAGTAACCCACACATCAGAAAACACATCACTGCAAAAAGTCAACTTTGTCGCAAGTGCCAGACAAAATATTCATAATGAGAATTACCATTGTGGTAATTCAAAGTAGTGCTAAGAAGAACGGGATGTCTGGTAATTCAACCCCATACATATATTATGTACAACTAAAGCCATACAATGTGTATCACAGATTCACAGCTTTCTAAATGCCAGTTATAGATATAAAATTACAGATATATCCTGAAAGTTAAATGCCATTTTTATTCTATGGCTACAGCACTATTCAATTTAAGTGTTTACTATGGGACAGAGTTTCACAATATGGGGGGGGGGGGGAAAGGACGCTATGTTTAATGCGACAATGTCCCTTTCTTTTGTTACAAAGCCAAATTGTGGGAGAAAG
>Ga0123352_10004187_pt1 | contig 21181 bp, 11 predicted proteins | sample TergutLab28metaG_FD_89700 | JGI IMG/M metagenome (GOLD analysis project Ga0123352, IMG submission 89700) | Labiotermes labralis P1 segment gut microbial communities from Petit-Saut dam, French Guiana - Lab288 P1 | ecosystem: Host-associated > Arthropoda: Insects > Digestive system > Gut ...
AAAGAATGCCTGATGAAAGAGTAGTTAAAAGCATTTATAAATGGAAACCATACGCAACAAGACCGAAAGGAAGGCCAAGATTAAGATGGGATGATGACGTGAGAGACGATTTGAGGAAGATGGAAGTAAATAATTGGAAACAGAAGGCACAGAAAAGGAAACCATGGAAAAGTATAATTGAGCAAGCCAAAACTCACAAAGAGTTGTAGAGCTGAGGAAGAAGAAGAAATCTGCTCCCAACCAAAACAGAATCCATGTTACAAAATTTTGAAATGTAAATGTAATGTAATGAAATGTAATAAAAAAAACACATTATAAAGTTGTTAGATTGGCATGGTGGTTTGTTGCCAATCTTGTTTCCATTCATACATGATGACACCAGACTGTAGTGAACCAGTCTATCTTCAAGATAAAGACAACAGTCCCTTCACAGCAGACCAGCCAATGTAATAAATGGCATCATCTAAAAATGTAGGCAAGAAATGGTACTAATTTGATAATATCCAGTGTTTAAACAATGCAACTATTACAATTAATGGCAATCATTCTAAGAAAATGAATTTATACAAGAACATCATCAATATAAGAGTTCAACTGGACCAGAAAACACCACTTGAAACAAATCTCCTTAAACAAGGAATTTACACCCATATGAAATAATTTACATGTGGATTAAGGAGGATTTGGTGTGTGCACTGACCTTTACAACTTAGGAGCCATTCATGCATTCACAGAAAATGTGCCATTGCTGTAATCTGCCAACTCAATATGGTAAAAGCCAGTTTCATTGCACTGCAGTCTTCAGTATTTTGAAATAACTGAAAACAGTGTCTCTGTGTTTTCCCCCATTTTCTGCCATGAGTTGATGCAACATAAATGCTAATACAGGCAAGTGATTAATTTATAAATTACAAACAGTGAATTAATCATTTTAAATTTAATGTCTGGAGTTGTGTCTTGCTGGTTGTTTGTAAATCATGAGCAAGAACTTGAAACACGGGCAGGAGAGTAGGAGAAAATGGGGAACATATGCAAGGCTAAAACTGTCATATGCAGGAACATTTGTGCTCCACGTATATAATCCCCATAGGCGTGGGTAATTTTTGTTTATGGTCTGCCAAAAATTTGGCTCTGCAGATGCAGGAAAATGGATGGAAACCATTTTCTGTTGAAAACTGCGTGGTCCATTCTTTTGATTCACCAAGTGGAAGGAATTATTATGCATTTTTCCTGAGAAATTTGGCCACATATTTGTGGGGAAATGCATACTGGGGCCTCGGGTAGTGGGGGGATCCCCTGTACTGATTCATTCAAACATTTATAGGTGTGATAATAACAAATAATAGAGTGGCCAGGTGCCGCTACCAGCAGAGTTTTCCCACAGCGACCCATTAAAACTGTCATTTTTAACTCTTCATATGAAATATCCACATTGAATGCACAAGAGAAGCAATGAAAATACCATGCCACATACAAATTTCAGAAAGGAAATGATGGCTGCAATTCTACAGATAGTAGTTGCTTAAACTAATTGGTTAATGGTTGTTTGACATTTCTACACAGGAGATTTCAGATGATCATTAACATAAATCTTCCCTTCTTTCAGTGTTACAGCCAAGCCAGGCCTCTTTTAAATCCTGCATAATTGGTGAACATTCTGCAAAAAGTCAAGATTTAATTTTAATTTTCACCAGAAAATACAGTATTTAATCCAACAATTAGCACAATTAATAATTAATAATCACTTGTTATTTATGATGTCCCTGGTTATCGGCCTCTACAACATCATCATCAGGTAAGTTGTATAATAAGGAATACAGATACAGCAAATTCTGTCAAAGATGTGCAAGTGTAGAGTTAAAATAAAATATTTTTAATTAAAAATGTTAAAAGTGTTTAAAATATAAATCAATTACAAATTTTTGCCTTTCTTAAAAATATTTTATCTTTCATGGCTGGCAAAGATCTGTATCAATTTTGTCATCTTCATTCAACGGGAGTTAACCCAGTATGTCATGGTGGACTTCTGTATACTGTACACAGTACTGGGATAACTCCCCTCACTTACAGATGACTAAATTGATTCAGATGTTTGTTTGCAATGAAAGGTAAAATACTGTTATGAAATGCATAACATTTGTAAATGATTTATATCTTAAACATTATTAAATATTTTAATTGATAATAATGTGTTTTAATGAACCACATGCACATCTGTGATAGAATTTGCTGTACCTGTATTCCTTCGTATACACCCTCCCTGATGATGGCCTTGTAGAGGCCAAAACATGCAAGAGGGACATCATATATGGCACTTGATTACTGGTTACTGACTTTGCAAACTGTTGGATTAAATACTGTATATTCAGCCTTATTTACTTACTCCATGGAGCAGATTCCTTCTTGAGAATCTAACTGGTTTTCAGCTAGTTAAGAAATTCCCTGCATTTTATGGAACCTGAAGGTTCATTACTGCATTCATAAGTGCCACCCACCTGTCCCTATCACATATTCAACCTACTGCATGGAATATGGACTACATTAAATTTTGATCAGGAAGTTTCCACATATGACTGCTGCACTGACAAAGAGTACAACATTCTAGAGATGAACACAAATGTTATCTTCTAATGAGATAGTAATTAACCCTTAGAGAAAGCAAAGGCACACAGCAAACCAAACTAGTGAGATGAACAAATAGTTCAACTGAACCTCAGTTTCAATTTCACAGTATTCAGTAATGTTGTATATTGGAGAGCACACAAGACTTACAGCCAGACCAAAACCCTATCTTCCAGAACCACAGCTATTACAACTCTACCAGAAGCATAATTATTATAAATGTAACATCATCACATCTGTACGAAAATACATTTTTATAAACACACAATAATTAATTACTGGGTGAAATGCATCTTTAATTTAAGAATCCCAATACCCATTCACCACCCCTTATTTAAAAACACCAGATGATATAATATTCAAGGCCAATTCAGCACTGTTAGTATAGATTATAGACTACAGGATGGAAGACTGAGGAATTGTAGTTTGATTCCTGGTAGGGGTAGCAGATTTTTCTCTTCCACAGTGTCCAGAATGGGATGCATCCAACACATCCTTCCATTTGGGTAGTGCGGTTCTCTCTCTGAAGGTAAAGAGGCTGGGGTGAGGAGCTGACCACTCACATCCAACTTCTGCCTAGGTTACGACATGTGTAGTTATACCTCCACTACCCAATATGCCTTCATGACATGCAAAGGGACAACTTTGTTCATAATTAAAAGACTCTTCTATTTATTGAAATGCATGACAAGTTGGTACACCTTAAGCCACATACCAGCTGCTCAAGCAATCAGACAAAAAGGCCCATATACACTTTCTGGCACTTCTTGGAAACGTAGCCACAGATTTATGATACTGTAATTTTCCCCTTAAAGTAAAACAGCACTTATTCTCACCCAGTAATGAATGAAGTTTTGCTGTATAAAACATGCCTAAAGAAACTTAATATTACATGTTGGTCCTAAAGCCCACTGCATAATCACTTACTGACAAAGAAGAGTAATGCTCCCACTTCAACTATTAAGTAATGATGAACCACAATATAAAATTTAACACAACCACATGTGGCAAGATATTTATAACACATTTAAAAAATCACATTAATTAAACCATGCAATGGAATTATTTCTGCATAGTTTCATTCTTCAGCTTAATAATAATGTCACATATCTATAACTGTCAACATATATTTGCAATAAACCTCCAGGTGACAATCCATTTTCATATAAAATGGAAAGTATATACATAAAGGGCCAAGATCCATTTTTAAATATGATTCCTGTATTTATATTTATTGTTTTATTACAAAAATCTGGTGTCATTGATCATGTGTAATATATTTGAACCCCATTTACATACTGCAAATGACAACATCTCCAAGCCACACACACAGAGCATTCTATGTACACTTACAGGGCACACAAGGGTTCCCATTAAAATTTTAATGGTTGAACTTCTTCAAAAATATAGCACCGTATGCAAGGTGCAAGGAGAAAACTTCATGGAATATAAATATGTTGAAACACAGGAGATACCAAGGCATAAAATAAATGAACACTGCAGAATTCTTGCATGCTTAATGTTTTCTGTCACCTATTGATGACACACATTAAGCACTGAAAGCTCTGGTGTATGTTTCTAATGAAAAGTCTTCAAATCCGACCCACAGACTAGTTGTTCAACTGCAGGGATGCAAGTTGAAACCACACTCAAATTATCCTGCTATTTGTGAGAAAGAACTGAGCTCTGATTAATTAAATTGATAAATTAAATAATTTCACTGACTGCCAACAGATAGCAGGCAATGCAGTCTTTCAGGCTTATGACCATCACACAAGACTTCAAACTACAGATCATATGATCTAAAACAGCAAGTCTTGAGACAGTGTCAGCAAGGTTCATGGTAACTGAGCATTTACATAAAAAAAACTGAAAAAATGTTAAGTTACAAGACAACATATACAAGTTAAAAAAGTAACAGAATCAGTTAAATTAGTGTTTGCAGCAACTACAGCTTTCCTGCTGGATCAGAAATTAATTAAAAAGATGCCAGTCCACCAATTCAAGAAAGGACAAATGTCTCTAAAATTCTCTACTCCTTTTAATATATTTTATAAGTTATAAACATTTCTTAATGTCTTGCAATACTGTATTTTAAAGCCAGGGAATTAGCTGCCTTCATTCTGCTACAACACAACACATTATGGTATGGTTTTCTGGTACTTCCTAGATATTAGAGTCTCACTCACAACACACTCATCCCTCCAATACCTTGAAACATATCCTTGTGGGATTCAACCATTCAGATTTATGTCACCCATAACTTCTCACCATTTTGTTAACTGTTAACAAGAGAACCTCTGTTACTTTACACTATGGATGTCACATTTTTAAGCCACAAAACTTTCTCACAACAAAAGAACATATGAAATTTAATTATTGCAACTTACTAGCTATATAAACAATCATAATGACAATTATACTATTTATCACTTGGCATAAAAATAACTTCATTGTTGGAATAGTGTATCAAATTAGTCAACACAGTACACCCAGACAGCAATGCATTGGTCCAGTATCAGCAATAGCAATACAGTTGATACAAGTAAGAGCGTTCAGTAATTCACTATGAATTCAACACACCTACAATATTGCACAAATCAGAGGAACTAACATTAGAGTTATAACAACAGGTGTGTCAGAATTTCATAAGATTACACACATAAATTACTATCTGTCAAACTCAAACATTTTAATATGCCGCTGTTAATGTGTAAAACACTGTAACACAGGATGTGATAAAAATAAACCTTATGTATATGGCATTATTTTGAACAAATTCCACGTGAAAATTGGATTGTGAAAAGTGTCACAACTCTTCCCACCTCAAACAGACACTCATCTTACTACCTACAAGATTTGATCTGAGTAGGTTAGCTCTGGGACAGCACATCTGTTTTGTATCTGGCTGATACTTGATTCAAATTCCAGTCAGAGAACTAGCCAACCTGACGCTTTTCATGGTATCCCTCAGGACTTCCATGAAAATATAAATATATCAGTTTTATGCATGCCATGGTTGCTTCCTCTTCCACCCTTCCACATTCACAATGCATAGACATATTTAGCTCATATGACAATATGTAACTGCTGCAGTTGATAATGTGTTGCTATATAACATATGAATCAGTCAGTGTACAATCAGTACATATTCCATGTACAATAATTATCACCATTACCATCATAATTTCTGTCAAAGGGGATCATCTTTATGATTCTAATTTTAACAAATCCACACGACAACCATAGTAAACTGGTATATTTATCATTAGCCTAAACATAACTATGATGATGATAATGAACTGGTTTACTTGTGGTCAGCATAAACACTGGTATACTTATCACTAGCAAAAACAGAGGATGATCATGGTAACTGGTAAACTTGTCATTAACATAATTTTTAAATTTGGAGGTACTATTTAATACAGAAAGTGTTTTAATTTAGCCATTCAGCATTTAAAAGATGACAGCCATGCACAGGTGTTAAACACGATCCCATTCATTAGGGTTTGTGACTGATGTCACTAATCTTCAACTTATTAAGGAACAGTTCACTTAAATCAACTGTATGTAACTTATCTTTGAAAAAGACACACCATATCTTCTGTTCTTATTATGTATCACACCCATGCCAAAACCTGACCACTTTCAGTTACAACAAATAATGACAATGCATCACATTACTGCATCAGAACATACTGTATGCACAGTCCAGCTCAATGACCATCACATTTCTTCAGTTCTAATATTTTTTATCCAAAGCTAAAACAAACTACAGTTGCCAGTCCTGCCAAAGTGTGACTTCTGAAACACCCTATTCCCATTTATTCCCGAATTAAAACATGGTCACCAAACCCACAGTAATAGGAAATTTAAAATTTCTGTTTCCAGACAGTGAGCGCTGCACATCAAATACAACATATGTATTAGTTGTTGTTTATAACTCTTAAATGAACTTGTTTCAAACAACTATGACTATGTACCCTCAACAATGAACATAAGCATCAAACATTAGTTGAAAATTATAACAACAAATAAAAGTCTCCCTTGATGGTACCTCTACCTTATCGAAGTGAGCTTGTATGCACCACTGCACTTGAAAGCTATGCTGGTGGCTGCCTAGCTACTGGTGGGGCCATGGATGCTAAACTGGTTTTAAGTGAGGTGCTGGATAAAGAGAGATACCCCTGGACCTCCATGTTGGGGGTTGGGCAGGGGGCTGACATCCTCACCATGTAAGAATTCAATCATGTCACAACCCTGGTGATGGGGAGGTCATGGCCCAAAAAACAGCCAAGTTCCACACAAAAAGATTAAGTAATATAAATGTGTAGTATCTGATGGTAGCCAAGGCTACTTGGTAAATTACTCTGTTATTCATGGTGCATAACACTGTGTAGTTTGGTAGACAAGTACAAACTTTTCAGAGAAACTTGGTGCCTCCATACTCAGGCCAGGCACTTATCATCTAAAGATATCTGACAGCACAGTGTCGCATCCTAGAACTCCATGATCTTCATACTGTCTTAAACAGTGGTATGTGGTGCATATGAAGGGAAATGTCTGTCTCTGTTACACTTTCCATTTCATGAACAACCCCAATTCAGAATGAACCCTGTCCACACTCACCATCTGCACCTTCTTTACACAGAAACATATCAGAAGTTTGACATTGCTCCCATATTCTCTGTACTGAAGTAATAAAATATTCAACTGGAAAAAAACAAAACTGCTTACTGTATTTACACAACTTAGTTTGACACAATAACTCCAAGTAAAGCAACTGACAGATGCTTCCATATTCTCTGAGTACGATTTACAAATGTTTATTTTTATTTTACCTTAATACCCGGAATATTTGTCTCCTTCAGCTGCCTAGTTACTTACACCCATTACACTACTACAATTCACATCATAAAACTCAAATCTGGTGCTATTTACCAATGTTTATGCATAACCATTCATTACCTTCAGCATGTGTACAAGTCACAAAGTTTATATACAGTATTAAGGTCCTTATCTTTGAAAAGTCATTAATTGAATCACACAATTAGTCCACCAATTATTCTCTGACTCCCAAGCCTATATATCTATATGATGATACTGGGCCAAGAAACAGACCATTACTATCAGGGTCATTTAATGCAGGCAACTTAGTGCCATAACAGATCATAACCTTATACGAACATACAATCTTGAGTACACAGCATATAAATAATAATAATAATAATAATAATAATAATAATAATAATAATAACAACAATAACTTCATAAATATAAACTGTGAAAACATATATAAATCTCTGACAATGATTAAAAAATAAATACAGTAAAACCTACACAATCCAAATGAAAAAGTATCATAAAAAGTACTGGCAGTTAAGACTGCTTTTGTGAAGTCTGATATACATTCAGCCACAGCTTCTGAAGAGAATGATGTTAGTAGAATGCATTAATATACTCTTCTGAGAAACAGGAGGCTCTTAATGAGACACTATAGCCTCTTAATGAGATGCAAAAGGCTCTTATTGTGATGCGAAAGGCTCATGAGACATTGCTTAAATCAGGCAACAATTCCTCTCTAGATATCGAGTTTTACCTTTTAAGAACTGTGTATTTTGTAACTGCTAGGTCTGATACAGAAGGAATTTACTAACTAGGGGTTGTAAATAAAACATTCAACTAATACATTCACATGAATCAAGGGACACATAACTGGTCCGCAGAATCAAGTTTGTTTCTAATATTTTATTTTCTTGCAGTACCTGGCATATGTTGATGAAAGCCATTTTTATCTATACTCTAAGGCAGCATATAGAAGGACATAGAATTTGGCATTAAAAATTTCCTGTCCTATTCAAAAATACTCTAAGATACCTTACCAGATGGCAGAAGGTACCACGACAGTCATCAAAAATGTATTAATAATTTCACAACACCGCATAGTACTCAATTCTTAGAAAGTATCTGAACATATGGGCAAATTTTTCATCACAAAGAGTTAAGTTCTAATTTCCATAATCAGGGCCATGGTTCTTATACTTTATACCTGTGTGGTTTATACAGTTTTTGCAATGATGTTGTCTCACTTCCTAATTCTGATGACACAGGAAATCATACAACAACACAAAAAGAACTATACAAACCACACAGGGCGAGTACAAGAACCTTGGCCAACTTCAACTGCAAGTCACCAAACCACAAACACACAGCAACACATTCACATCATACCAATGATGATCTTCCACAATATTTAAAAAACTAGGGTTGCAGAAATCATTAGCATAACTGAGTGACAACAGGGATTCTTCAACATACATTTTTTTTATCAGATCAAATATTTTATAACTGTCTTAAATATTCAAGCATACATGAACAACTGAGGATTCCTAGCTACAAAGTTCACTGGCATTATAAGTTGGTTAATTCTCTACACAAGTGAATAATGGCCTGCGCATTGATGGTACAAAATCAAAACATGGCAAGTACAAACACCAATACAAAAAAAGGAATTTGTAAAGTTATGCCCACTGTGCATCAGCCAAGATAGCATAGTTGGTAAAACAAATGGCTATGGGCTGGAAAATTCGAGGAATGAATGCCAGTGGTTGCAAAATTTTCCACTCTCATCCAGACCAGCTCTGAGGCCCACTCAGCCTTCTGTACAATGGGTACCTTATCTCTTTCCCCAGGGTAAAGCTGCCAGGGTGTGGTGTTGACCACCCACCCCTAGTGCTGAGGTTAAAGAAAGAGTACAGCTATACCTCTACCATCCATCTGGGCCTTCATGGCCTATTATAGGATGAATTTCACTTTTACATTTTATGCCAACTGTGTTACTTTAAACCTGTGAAGTACACAAACCTCTAAACCAACAATAATCATTTTTGCATGTATCTCTGTCAAAAATGTGGGTGTGAAATTAAATGACTATTAATTACTACCATCTAAATTCTCACAGACATTATGAATGAATAAGAAAGTATATTTCAATGTAGTATTATCAGACATGTTCAATACGATGTGTCTACAATGTGTTAGCTGAAAACTAGTGTTGTAATTTTGTTCTACACTGAACTCCCTCTTCAGCCTCTTCACATCTGTGTACAACCTGACAGGAAATATATCTGTTAATGCAGTCCTTATCCTGCCAAAGAATACCTCTAAAAGCTTCAAAAGCTCTTTATACAATCAGGTAAGTTCTGTAGAACTTCTACAAGAAATCTATGGCAATTTGAACCCTAAGAAACACTCATGTTCACAAAACAGTACGCATGCATGTCATAGTAAATCCGTATGGGCCAACTGACAGATATATGCTGAATGATCTTTCATGTGCCTGCTGGAAATGGATTCCCTTCCAATCCACCATGGGCACACACTTGTGGAAATGTTTTTTTAACAAGGAAAGGCACTTTATGTTCCCCAGTTTGCAAACATAAATTCACTGATATGTAACAAGTGTTTTGCAGGACTACCATGCCTATGTCAATTCACACCTGAAGTAAGCAGTCTGGAAACAAATGTTGTATCTACAAGATGATATCCAGGATACCCATTTAACACCAATACAGCAGCACAAGGTACAAAGGAAGAGTGCAGTCCAGAAATTAATTTATAAACGTAGCCATTAGAAGAATTTGCCTCAAACTACAGTTGGCATCTTCTCTGGAAATGTTTGCCTTTGAAAGCTTACTTGCTGCAGTCAGTGCAGCTGCTAAAACTGAACTACAGATGCAAACGATATGAGATCTCCTGCATGCGTCAAGATAAATTTGAGGAAGCTGGTGTGACAGCACAGCTTCATTTCAGTGTTGACGCCACATTTCACTGAATGGCAAAGTCACCCAACAGAATGTTCTTTCTACAGTTCTCAAATACTCTCACCAAGTCATCAAGCATAAAGATGACTTCACAAGAGCAAGTATGATTGTGCCATCTCACATCACAAAATTTATGGCCCACTCTCTTGTGTAGATAAATCTTTTACAAACTGGCTTATTCCACACATTCATAAAGCTGATGATTTCATCACCCAGCAAGATGGTATGTCTCCTCACATTTACTTGAAGGTGTGAGAACATCTGAATAATACAGAACCACAGCAGTGAGTGTGAAATGGTCCAAAGAAAATTACATAAAGTGTGCCTGAACTACTAAATAGTCATACACTGTGTAGGGCTCACATCAAATGCCTGTGAAGCTCACAGGAAACCTTCAAAGACACTCTAAAGAACGGTGTCCCATTAATAACAAGTACTAATTCAATCTCTATGAATTTTTTAAAAGTTCACATCTTTTTGAATTGCCCTGTACATAGTGGTGTTAGAACTAAGTTAACAAATCATGTGGCCTTGGCTAATAGTATGATTTTAAAATAACTGTGATAGGAGATAAAAATATTGCACATGTATATTCCTGAAAGATAATGAAGCACCAAACATAAAATGTTACTCAGGTGGCTGCTGAAAATATTACAATTCTCTTGTGTAACACAATGCAAGCCCCACAATGAACACACTGGACTGACTAACTTTCAGATCAAACCAATAATGTACTCATTAGAGATCACAGGAAGGTAATGGGAATTCCACCATTCACCATGACAGCCAACACCTGAGACTTTATACAAGGCACTTTAGTGAGACACTCTGTTGAACTGGAAAAGCATAGTTAACAAAGCAGAGTAAAATTTATTGCAAGACAAAGCGACAAGAGAAAAAACCTGCAACTGATGTCAGAACTATGACAGAGAGAGAGAGAGACAGAGCGAGAGTTTGTGTTCTGAAAACAGCTCAAAACTGTACCACCCAAAAAGCAGCTTATAAACAAGAAAATTGTCATGCCGAAGGAGAGTGTATGCTGAACAACTAATTATGAAAGATTTGAAATATATCACAGTAAGCAACCTTATTAACTACGTTATGGAACTGTAAATACTGCAGTGTTACCACATTGAGGATTTCATTCCAGCTTGAAGGGTTCCATAAATCTTTCCCAATACCCCCTCAGGATGGCCAAGCCTGGTATTAACTTACAGAAGATTGGACTCACCCCATGAAGGCAGCAAGACCATTCACTTCAAGCACACTTACAAGTGGAATGACTGAACCTCAACAAATACATTCTCTGTTCACTGAAATCTACCAGTAAACAGTGCTGGACTGTGAAGGTTTTACTGTTAAGGTAATACACATAAGTAATAATGTTTCCATAATATATTAGCAAGCACCATCTTAAAACATAATCGACTGATCATGAATCTGTAATGTGGGAAGGTTACCTATGCTTCAGCCACACAGTAGAACCTCCTATGAGTATTGCTGTTGGGCAGGAATATGATATATTGACACATTCTATTAAGAACAAGAGGACCAATATCAGATATTCTGAAGAAGGTTTGGAAAAGCAACAAGAATTGACAAACTGTCTTCATAAAAACAGATGATTATGTTTCCTTGTGCATCAGAATGGTGCATGCTAATATTAACATGTAACTTCAAATCACACTTGAACAGAATGCTGTTTTATAAAAACAAATGATTCATGTTCATAAATTCATACAATCCCTGCAAATCTGTGATATGTTACAAACATAAAAAAAAAATGTCTTTTACAGCCTTTAAAAACCAAGATAAAATTTAAATAATCCAGTCTTTAAAAACGAAGTACCAGTAACAATAACATCACTACTCTGTCTGGTGCGCTGTTTCAGCTCTCCAGTTTGTTGATACTCTGACTTTCCTTCAATCTGGTTTTGTTTCATTTATCAAGAACCATCTTTCCCTTGCCAAGTGTTGTATTTCCTTCCTGGAATTTTGAAAAAGAAGAGGAATGTGTTTCAGAGTCATCTAATTAAAGGCACAATGAATTGCTCAGGCTGACTTACAAGGACAATGAGTTAGGTGACAAAACTCTCAACTGCATCGGTCTGTGTATCACAACTACATGGAATACATAGTAAACTACTTTCTTCAATTCATTCAAAATTTATAAAAACGCATGTTAAGAATATAGAGCAACAAATAATCTATTGATGAAGACAGTTTGTCAAAGTATCATCATTACTTACGCTCAAGAATAAAAACCATAGCAACTTACCTCCATCTTCTTCATCGATACTGAAGACAGGTGCCATATTGCGATAAGGTTTGCCTAGTTTATCTGCACTGCTGACATGTCGTTCCACTGCATTACTTCCAGTTGGATTCACAATATAGTCAAACAGCTTTTCTTTGACCTCAGCAGATTTAAGCTTCATAGCCGCACTACAAGGAAATTGTAACATGGCTGTCCACATGATCCACAACAAAGAGGCAGCAAATTTAAAATGGAAACTTCAAGCCCTTGTCAGGTATGACAGGTGCCTTCTGTTATCAAGTGTCACATGGCAAGCACTCTTCACAGATGGCAATAAGTACATGATCAAATGGATAGGTAAATATAGTAGTAAGAAATCCTAGTTTATATCAGGTCCAAAACTCCAAATTATTCAAATGGTCCGAGACTGTTTCCTTATACGTTTTCCCCATTCCAAAACCCCACTATTCAGTGCTTCACAACCTATGCAAGAGAACAAGCTTTGCTAAAAGCAAGAAAAAACAGGTAACAATGTCAGTAAGTATTCCAAAAACTTACAAACTACAATTCATTACACTATTTCATTTTAATTTTAAAAAAAAGTTATGAAGGCTACTGCAAATAAGCTTTCAACACAGAATTCAATACCTGATTTTTCCAAAAAGATCTGAAGAACTTCTGTTAGGTCGAAAAGTTTCAGAGTCTTCACCAGCAACGTCAGGGGTGCATACTACACAACTCTGAGGATTATGTTCATCTAAATTGTTGCTAACATCTTCACCAAAGTTTTCATGAATTGCTGTAATATTTAAACATAAGTTCTGGTTATAAAATGTGATAAATTGTTAAAGTCACAAACTACTAATATATTATAACCCTCAGAGCAAAACAAAAAAAACATAAAACAATATGCTTAAAGAACAACATGAGAACTGCGCTATTCTGAGCTATTATGCAGCATATAGTGGTAATTCCTTACCAGCGTTTCAGGACAACCTATTGGTCATATCTTGAAGGGTCAAGAATTCTTGACTGTTGAAGATGGGACTGATAGGTTGCCCTGAAATGCTGGTAAGGAATTACCGCTACATGCTGTATAACAGCACAGAAGAGCGCAAGTCTCATCTACTTCGCAACAGAAGCCTGAAATCATGCACTAAACCTCAATACATTTCAACCATAATTGGCTATCCCCAGCGGGCACACTTTTAAACACAAAACAGTTACGCTTCACAGACTGTGGTATAAATTAATACACATACCAGGTACAGCCTTCTTCCCTTCTAGTCCTAGGTTTCCCAAACAGTTTCTTCCCATTAGGTTTTCTGACTAAAATTCTATATACACTTCTCATTTCCTCTATATGTGCTACATCTTCCAATAACCTCATCCTTCTTGACACAATCACCTTAACTGTATTAGACAAGCAGGACAAACTAAGAAGTTCCTCACATATTCTCTTTCTTGGTTTAAATGGTTTCAAATCACCTTGCTCCCAAGTACACTGAAAGTATGTTCTTTGCCTACAGCAAAAGAATACATTTCACTCCCATACAAAATCATGCATAAAACTTTACTTAAATATACCGAACTTTCAGGCATTCAGTGAGGACACGGAGAGATAGACAAATCCAGACTGACGAGTAGCATGCTTTGCTAAAATTTAGTTTGTTACTGTTGCCTTCATGAATAATTTTGGATTGTTTGTGATGTTAACAGGTATCCGATTTAAATAACATTACATTATGGCAGGATTACTGTATCCACTACCTTCACCCTTTAAACACAAGGAGAACTAACAGAGTAAAACATACATTTGAATATTTACCCTGATACCCTCCAGCAAGCATGCTAACGTAATGAGTGTGCTTCTGCAGAAAGGAAGCAACAACCATGTGAGTGTACTGATCCTCTTCAACTCTCCCTGACCCCAGGAAGCACAAGTGCTCTCCACCTGCTGCTGACCGAGCAGCAAGTGCTTGTCGCTGAGCTGACAGCAAACCTTGTACGGCAGTAGAGAAGGCTGCCGGTTCCTGCAGCATCTGAAATTATTGAAAAATTAGTATCTGCATAAGTAGCACATAATTAGCACTAACACTTACAGCATCAGTTTACAGGTGTTGCATGATATATTTTTAAATGCTACACTTCAATTGCTAAATTCTTGAGAATTCAAATTTTAATACAATACCAAATAAAAAGAATTAAAAATGAATAGAAATGTTCTGCTGCAATGGATGTGCCTACTCTGTAGTTGATGCTCATGGGCTCCTAATGATCAACATACCACACTTTGGAAATCACTGCACTACAGCAGATGGCAACAATACAATATTGTAGTTAGTAGTAACAGTTAAAATGTCCTATTTAATTCTCTGGTGTCAGAAAATACCAGCATGGAAGAGATGTGTCTTTATTAAATAAAATGAGCACTGTATCTTACCAAATTGCAATCAAGATGAAATGCTGTTGGTAAATGACCTGCATTATACTGTTCAGCTGGACGACAATCCACTAGGAAGAACCGAACACATTCTATACTGTCTAAATGGTGTGTTGACTCTGCATTTTCTACTAGTTCCTGAGCTGATACAGGAAGACAGAGAGCCTGTGAAATGCTTGAAGTTGCAGTTGGTTCATCACTACCACCAAACAATACCTGAAGAAGGTCCTGCACAGAAAATCATCACAATCATTGTAATTACTGATAATGAAGGTAGTTCAGAAAATGAGAAAATAGGTTTTCATCAATTTTAGGACATTACGAAACAGATTAAAAGTTAAATATATGAAAACTGAATTAAAAATGCTAATCCTGCCAGTCATCTGCATACCCATGACTGTGAGTGCAGTAAAATATTCTAATCTTTCTTTTAACAGCATGCAGACATATAGCTTTAAAACACTGACTGGCCACAACCACACTTCTGACTGCTGCTGTTCTTACAAGTACATTTCCAATGAGACAAGCACGGTATGTATAACATAACATTGCAGCATGTTCACATACCACTGTTGCCATGGGAATGTCACCAACATTGCAATTATGTCAGATCCTCATTTGTGTAAACAGTCCATCTTGTGGGTTGTCAACAGTACCAAACTAAACGTCTCAAATATCAAATTATACAAAAATCTGCCCAGTGGGAGCCAAGCTGATGTATGTGGACAGACAGATGGACACAACAAAGCACAGTGGCACTGTTCATGACTTATGTGAATGCACCTAAAAATCAATGATAAATGACATTAAAGTGCACACTTTATTACAACAGAAGTAGCAACTGTCAACAAAAAGTTACACAAAAGGAGAAGAAGATTTAACTTATAATTCTGCCATTGACAACAATAAATTTTGGTAAAACTTCTTCTTTTAGTAAGTTCTTATGTAAAAGTCCTAAACCTTGCCATTCTGTAGTTACGTATCAGTAAGAATTGTTAGCTGTTGTGAATGGGACCACTAGGTGATGGTATTTCATAAAAGTGGTTGGTACCTATGCTTCAGTCCATATTACAGTTAAGACAGTATCAGCACACAGCAAAATCGTAATTTCAAGTGTTTCTCGAAGACTATATAAAGTACATATATAAATAGTGGATCCATGGAAGGGCTATGTGTGGAAACCATGGTAATTACCAAATTTTTCCACTGAAATTTCAATTGCAATTCAGGTTTATACTCATTACACAATATCAATGGCAATTACAAGCCTGAAAATGTGCTATTTCAGTCATTATTGGATAAAAATCAACCCAAAACACCAGGAACAGACAACAGGGTTTTTCTTGCATTTGTAAATTTTTTAAACAAAGGCAAATGTTGATGTTACTGCTACTCTTAACAGAAGCTATATGGAAATACTACTGTACTTCATCCAAACAAGAAAATGAATCCACTGAAAATGGAAGGTCCCTGAATTCATATTTCTTGTATGTATAACATACCCAAACAACCCTGTGTGCTTATTCTTAAAATACTGACTTCTTATTAATCAACACACATCATGTAACAAAATACAGATTTTTTACCTTCTATGTGTATGACCGAAAAATAACAAAATTATGAACTATTATGGTAACTGACACTTACAAAGAATGAATGAATGTGTATTCGCTTATGTAATGGTAGTGTTCCAAAAGCAAAGGCTGAAAAACTATCCAAAGAGATGACAGAAGACAGTAAATGATGTAGTAAAAATTCAGGAGGTGCCAGCTGTTGCCTATTTCAAGGCACAATGCCAGAATTTGGTTGAAAATAGACAACACAGAGAATGGAAGAATCAGAGAGAAATCAGCAAATGTTTGTGTAACATCTGAATCAAGTTTTTAAGGCAATTTTTCCCCTAGTTATGTCATATGAAATTCTGTCATGCCTTGATGTCTAAGCCAGTCACCTCAAAAACCCATGTCCATTGCCAATAACTTTTTACTTGTTTTCTCCTTAAAATGCCACACCTCCAAACCATGTCATACATTTTTAATTACTGTCTTGTACAGATTCTGTTTTTTTCCCTCTTATCCATTAATACACCATCCACTGCAAAGACTGTATATTGTCTGAAATATATTTTACCTCAAATTCCAAAGTCATGTCTTCTGGCCTCATTAACTGTCATTCTCAGTGACTTTCACGCAGTTGTCAATTTGCAGAAATAGAGAATTACAAACTGTGCCACTGTGATAACCTCAAATATTGGAGAAAAGAGATATAGCACATGAAACAAAAATAATTAATGAATGGCTGAAGAAATCAAAGTGCATCTCACCTTTCGGAAAGATCCTGGTGTTTTCAAGGCATAATACTGTGCTAAAGAACAAAAATCAGTAACATCATCTGCTTCCAGCGCACAGGGCATTGAACTTAAAGTATCAACAATACTTTGCTTGTTCTCATTCTTCATGCTCAGGATCTGTTCCCTGTTAAAATAAATATTTCTTATCACTGCAACTGAACATGTGAGTCTCCAATATGTGATGACTAATAATAAAACAGAAATGCAATGACAATGACATTCTGAAACTCAGAACAATATACAACTCACCATACTCAGAAAGGATTTGGTTATGTAGCCACATCATGTTCAGAGTAAACCACTGACACAAAATAATAACAAAATTACAAATATTTCAAACACTGTTTCTTGTAATAAGGTACAGTTCTCTGTGAGCCATGACCACATGTGATGCCAAAGAATACTGTGACTTGCTGTACTCATAAAATAATGCAAAATGCAAAATAAAGCATGTTCATTACCTTCATTCCAATGACACTGTCAGTTATTGTTTCTATACAATTCATTCTTTACTCATTTGGGAGTAATGATTTCTTCAAAGTGCACTTAAAGTACACTGACTCACACTTGTGACAACATTAAAATAGGTTATTTTCATTAATGGTTTACTTCACTACACTTGCCATAGCCCAGATTACAGTGTCAAACAATAGGATAATTAGATAATAATGACTTTTAAAGGACACTGTAGAGAGCAGCCATGTCTTTGTTGAAGTACCAAGCCAGCATTTTCCAAGACAAACTGACATAAAGATGAAAAACCGTGATCAGAAGCCATTCTCCAAACTTAGACTTGAAATGAGACCTCTAGAATATAAAAGTGGAATGCTATGAACTTGACTGAAATGTTCAGTTTAGCATATTGTAATTTATACTACATGTGTAATGAATCATGACTCATAATGAACAAGACTGTTTTTCTGTTGATATACAATTTACCTTGAATATTTCAGAAGACTTATGCTTTGAGCATGGTGTTAAAAGACTAATATATTTATTGTAAAAGACGTAATTCTGATTCATGCCAGCAGCCTAGAAAGAACCTAATGAATGCACCATGTACTAATCTACTTCTGCCAGCAGAAATCCACACACATAGCACACAAACATCACATTTTGAAATCCATAAACATGTACATTCTACTTCAAACAGAGGAACTGTTACAGAAGTGAAGAGAATCTGTTACTCTATGTGCTTGTGGAAAGAGAAAAACCTAAGTAAATTCAAAATTACAAGCCTATCAAGTTCATTCCATTATACATCTAATATACTCTGAGCAGATTACTCCAAGTGCAGACAGGAGACAGATTACTGGAAAACATCAGCGTGAAGTTCAATGCCAGAGATACCCTACCAACTGATATTCTTCATCAATAAGAAATCAGAAAAAGAGTATAATACAAACAGTAGTATGATCCATCGTTGTCCATTTTGCTGGACTCCAATATAATATGAAAGAAATTGAAGCTTTTTATTAATTCATCACACATAAGAGAACAGTGGGAGTTTAACAATGTTTTAACAACAATATGATTGAAAATCATAATAAGAATAGCAAATATCTCCTCTTCAAGTATGACAAAATTAAATCACTTAGGAAGAGTAATACTGTTATAAATAATTATATTTATTATTAAATTACGCATACGAAGATTACTGCCTTCTTTGATGCGGTTATCAGGTAAATGAGGGTGTATGAGAACAAAGTGCTATGGTCGATATTAGTACCTAAGCCACATGAAGTACATAATAATTACACAGTCAGAAGGTCTTTGCCGGATACCCTCCGCAACCGAGTTTTATTTTTAAAGTCAAAGATCACAATCTTTGAAATTCTGAGTAAGCTGCCATATGGCACATATAATGTATACTGCTAGTAGAAAACATATGCTAGACACATTGACATGAACTCAGGGGGGAAAGGTAGCAGTAAATATGTCTTGAAAACAAATTCCTTGTAAGGAGAGGTTTTGCAGATATAACACACTGCTGTTAAGGAATTATCATGGTGGATGTGAGAGGGTTAAACTTCTAATAAACGGGGGTCAAATGTGATATACACAGAGCTTCAATGATAAAACTGCAAAAGATGAGGTCACTTGACAAAATAGGCATCCATTGCCAACAGTATTAAAACAAGTCTTAGTCAAATGGGCATGGATATATGAACCAAACAGAAATGGCAAAAGATACAGTCCAGTGGCTGTCTCTGGTGAATACAGTCATGAATATTTGAGTTCATACAAGCAGAAAATCTCAACAGCTAAATAGCTATCAAATGCCCGAGGAAGGGCCAACGCGTAGATTCAGTTCACAAAAATGAACATTTTTGGGCATGTTCACAAAAGTTTTAAAAACATCTATTAGCTTCATCATGTGTCTGTCTATCCATCCGTCCATATGGAATAACTTGGCTCCCACTAGACAGATTTTCATGAAATATGACATGTGAATATCTGTTGAGGAAAGACAGGTTTCCTTAAAATCAGACAAGAACGACAGGCACTTTACGTGAAGATATATGAATATTTTATGTCAATACCTAACTGAATTCTTCTCAGAATCAGAAACGTTTCAGACAAAATCAAAACACACATTTTATGTTCAGTAACTATTTTCCAGAAAATTGTGGCATTTATGACTTTTGTAGAAAAAAAGTTGAAGAGGCCACACATGATAATACAGGCTGATCCATGAATTATGGACACTACTGCAAGAGATGACATCCTAGGTCTTTGTGATCAAAAAGTTCACACAAACATGTGTTTGATGTTTTATGTTTATGGAGTTATGGCAACTTGAATCTTAAAATAAAGGGTAAGGGTTAATGAAAATAAATGAAACAAAACAATGAACAAGCATAACACCTAAGAGATTTTTAACTATAAATTTAACTTATCATGAAATTGCCTTCAATTAACACTGACATGTGCTTAAGTAGGTTTTAAAAAATGCCACTGCCAGCCGCAACTCATGCTGCTGCTCGGTTGTGAACAGCGCCAATTGCAAGATGCAGCTTCCACTGCCTGTTCCTGTTCCAGCTGATTCAAGGTCATGTAATGTGACTTTCAACACACGGTTCACAGAGGGCGTTTACAATAATGAAAAAGCACCCGTAAGTCCATAACCGTTGAGAATATGACCCATATCAATATTAACTATTTTGATCATGAAGACTCCCTTTTTGACAGCAACAATGCTTACATGAATGTGCCTCAATATAGCATCATATGTACAATACCTGTCCCATCTTATATTAAAAGGTAGAGCTTTCCCATTACAAGTCACGGAAACTCCAATGGGGACGGAATATTGGGATTTCATCCTTAATTTGACATTGAGCACTAGTAGGATGGCAGAGTTGTCAGCTCCACATGCTGGCTGCACTTTATCTTCAAGGAAATTCTTCAGCACTCATTTCTGTCAGGGGCTGAGTGGACCCCCAGAGTTATTCAACACAAACAGGAGAAATACATCAATTGAAAATTTCCAAGGACCCAGAACCTCCTATCTTGTGGTGCAGTGCCTCAACCAAACAGAAAACTTCCCCCCCCCCCCCCCCCCCCCCTTTTTTTTTTATAGCAAATTATTTTTTTTTCTCTTATCTTTTTTTTTTTTTACAGAATCTACAAACACTCTCTACCTACCCACAAAATATCAGACATATTCTTTTTTTCTCCTCTCT